>Ga0247804_10000133_pt1 | contig 35804 bp, 30 predicted proteins | sample UWRJL029104C1_FD_181142 | JGI IMG/M metagenome (GOLD analysis project Ga0247804, IMG submission 181142) | Plant litter microbial communities from Arlington Agricultural Research Station in Wisconsin, United States - UWRJ-L029-104C-1 | ecosystem: Environmental > Terrestrial > Plant litter >... | reverse complement strand
GCAGTTGTTATTTCGGTTTTAGTTATGATGCTGTTTGCTGTTCCTGTTGGGAATTTCGTTAATAAAAATCCTTCTATTCAAATATTAGGACTTTCGTTTTTAATACTAATTGGTTTTATGCTAATTACCGAAAGTATGCATTTATCGAATGCTGCGCTTGCCGGCGAACACATTGGTGCAGTTCCTAAAGGATATTTGTATTTTGCCATTTCGTTTTCACTGGCAGTTGAGTTTATAAATATGAAAGTCAGGAAGAAACAATCATAAATCATAATTTAAAGTTCCATTCTATCATGGAACTTTTTTTATAGCAGCATTTCTTAGAAAAACAGTAACTCACTTGTGGCATCTTTTAAAATACAAAGAATAAACAAAACTTCGTGCCTTTGTGACTTTGTCGCAAAAACAAAAAAGTATTAACGTGTTTCTTTTACATTTCTATTTTTAATCTTACATTAGAACCTAAATCTTACGCATGAAAAATACGATTTCGCATAGAGTTGCCGACTTTTTAAAGGGCTTTCCTCCTTTTAGCTTTTTGCATCAAAAGGATTTAGAAAAACTATCTGAACAAATTTCTATAGTTTATAAAGATAAAGATGCTGTAATTTTCGCCGAAAACGAAAAAACTCACGATTCATTTTATGTCGTGCATAAAGGTGCTGTTGCGCTTAAAAAAAACCAGAAAAATGCAGTTTTAGACATGTGCGACGAAGGTGACATTTTTGGCTTACGCCCTCTTTTAGCACAGGAAAATTACATTATGGAAGCCGTTGCCTATGAGGAAACAATCCTGTATGCGATCCCCATTGCAGTTTTTAAACCTTATGCACTTGAAAACAGAACTGTTGGTAATTTTTTGATCGAAAGTTACGCATCGAACACCCGAAATCCTTATTCAGATATTCATAAAGATAAATTGTATGGAGATGATTTGGTTCATGAAAATCATCATGCCGAAAGAGATTCTTTTGATTTACAGCCAATAAAATATTCTAAGAAAATTGTCACCTGCGGGCCATCAACTACTGCAAGAGATATTGCAAAAATCATGACCAAGAAAAAAGTTGGAGCAATATTGATTGTAGACGAAATGTTACCAATTGGAATTATAACGGATAAAGATTTACGGAATAAAATTGTTACTGGCGATTATTCGATCCTGACAACTGCCGAAACCATTATGACCAAACCTGTTATTACGTATCCGAAGAAGATGACGGTTACCGAAGCGCAAATGGCGATGATGAAAAGTAATATCAGCTATTTATGCCTGACTAAAGACGGAACAACAAATACCAAAGCAGTTGGAATTTTATCGAAGCATGATGTCATGGTGGCTTTAGGAAATAACCCTGCCGTCTTAATCAAAGCTCTTAAAAGAGCTAAAAAAGCAAAGGAAATTAAACCTATTCGGGCACGAATCATGCAATTGCTTCAGGGATATTTAGACCAGAACATTCCGATGACTTTGATTTCTAAAATCATAACAGAGCTGAATGAAGCCTGTACAACGCGTGTGATCGAAATTTCATTAGAAAAAATGAGCAGTCCACCTCCGGTAAAATTTGCTTGGCTGGCTTTGGGAAGTCAGGGACGAAGCGAACAAATGCTGCATACAGATCAGGATAATGCGATTGTGTATGAAAATGTGTCTGACGTTTTTAAAGAGGAAACCCGAGTATATTTCTTAAAATTTGCAGCTCTTGTCAATAAAGGTCTTTTTGAAATTGGTTATGATTATTGTCCTGCCGAAATGATGGCATCGAACCCAAAATGGTGCATGAGTCTGGAGGAATGGAAAAATCAGGTTTACCACTGGATTACCAATCCGGGGAAAAATGAAGTTTTATTGTCGTTTATATTTTTTGATTATAGTTTGACATATGGCGATGCTGTGATTGTGGATGAACTTTCGGAATCTATTTTTGAAAACGTAAAAGCAAATCCTATTTTTTATGTTCATTTGGTTAGCGGTGCTTTGCAAAGTCCGTCACCAACAGGCTTTTTTAGGCAATTTCTGGTAGAGCAAGACGGAGCGAATAAAGATCATTTTGATATCAAAAGAAGGGCTTTGATGCCCCTTACAGATGCCGCCAGGGTTTTGATTTTATCACATTCGGTAAAATCAATCAGCAATACAGCCGAACGTTTTGAAAAACTGGCCGAATTAGAACCTAATAACAGAGAATTGTATTTATCGTGCTCCTACTCGTTTAAAGCCTTATTGAAATTCAGAACCAAACAAGGACTTTTGCACCATGACTCAGGACAATTTATTGCTTTGGAATCGTTATCGAAAATGGAAAAAATTAAACTGAAAAGAACTTTTAAAACCATTAAGGAACTTCAGGAATTAATCTCGATACGTTTTAATGTTTCAAATCTGGTATAGTTATGAGTTTATTTGATTTTTGGAAAAAAGAAGAAGATCTCTTTGATGAAAATATTGCGATTGAAGAAACGCGTTTTGTCGTTTTAGATACCGAAACTACTGGTTTTGATTACGACAATGACCGTATATTATGTATTGGCGCATTGGTCTTGCAAAACGGGAAAATTGCTATTCATGATAGTCTTGAGGTTTATATAGAACAGGATCATTACGATAAATCGACTGCTCAGATCCATGGAATTTTAAAAGCTTTTGTTATTCAGCGTCCTACTGAATTAGAAGCTTTACAACAGTTCTTGTCTTTTTTAGGAGATGCTATTATTATTGCACATCATACTGTGTTTGATGTTACCATGATTAATAAAGCTCTCGAACGAAATGGGTTGCCTTTATTAACGAACCAACATTTAGACACTGCCATTTTATACAAAAAGACGCTGATTAAGTCGCATTTATTCGAGAGAAAAGATCATTATACCTTAGACGATCTTGCAGATAAATTTGATATCTCTAAAAAAGACCGCCACACTGCTTTGGGAGATGCGTACATTACAGCAATTGCTTTTTTGAAAATTGTAAAAAAACTAAAAGAAAAAAAACATATTAATTTGAATGCTTTGTTTAAATAAAAAGCCTGATTTTGAAAACCAGGCTCTTGACAAAAATTAGTCTTCTATAAACAATCGGTACGGAAAGACGTTTGATGATCTGTTTTTTAAATTTTTCATAAAACTATCACATAGATACTCCCATTCTGTAACTGACAAATAATCTTTCTCTACAGAATTGACTTTTAAATAAATATCTACCGTTCGGCTAAAACCTGCTTTTACGGATATCTCTTTTCGGGTTCCTTTTTCGATTTTAATACTGGTGATGCAACTTTTAAAATGATTAAAACCAAATGCTTTTATGTCAGCAAAAGTTACTATTCGGCCGCGGGTTAGCAAAGCATTTCGGTATGCCAGAATACGATCTTTGTTATTTTGCTTATTGGTTCCGCCCACTGTATTGTTGATTAATGTCGCTTGCTTACTCACAAAAAATAGATCATCGGCTGATTCTAACACAGTTCCTGCCTTAATATCGTTGCCTTCTTCTGCACATGTAGACCAAAAAGTTATTTCAAATGATTTCCCTTGTGATTCATCAGCTTTAGGTTTAATCATTAAATAAGGATCATTGTTTTTAGAAAAACTCTTTTCTTTGGCCTGCTGCTCAACAGATGCCAAAAGCTGGTTGATTTCGACCAATGAACTGGTCATAAAATCTTTACCTAATCCGGCAAAAGAAGAACTCTCATCTTTTAGTAAATCTAAAACATTCTGAAGTAACTCTGAAGCACTTCTGGAATCGAATCGTGAAACTCCTCCTGTTCTTAAAACTGCATTTCCTTCTTCGACAACATCATCCTTGAATTCTTTTATTTCGTAATGGTTATTAAATGGGTCGATCACGGTATTAACATCAAGATATATATCGCTATCGCTATCTAGAGCTATATAGGATAAAAAATTGCCCAGCGTTTTACTTATTTTATGAAGTTTTTTATTGATTACAGGAAAGCAATTTGCCGTAAAAGATACATTATCGAGTATTTGCGGTATTAGTGATTCAGGAAAAACCATTTTTATCCAGATTACAGGATTACCATTATTATTTGTTACCTCCTCAAAATACTTGTACTCAGGACTGTATTCGCTTATTGATTTATGTTTTAATGTTCCTTTTAGGGTGTAAAAATTGTCATAATAAAACTCATTTACTTCCTGCATTATTTCGCTAATATTTGAGTAATTGCGGTTGATTATACTCTCGATGTCGAGATTGTTTAGCGGTACATTATAACCCTCCTGAGCCTTAATCTCCTTAGCATCATGAAAACATTTCATTTGCTTTAAATAGTAATGAAACATTTCTTTTTGGTGTGTATTTTTAATATCAACATACAGCATCAAATCCTCTAGATCGACTACATTGGCAGTACTTAATTCTATACCTAAAAACACCTCACCTGATGGTAAAGTATGTTTATAATCCTGAACGGCATCTTTATAAAACAAATTAGAAATTTTATATAAATTCCTTTCGTACGCTATATATTTTACTTCACACGAAGATAGTTTTACTTCTAAAGTTGGCGAAAGCGCAACTGCTTTTATAGTAGGCGCTAAGGGATTATAGATATTATGAATTCTCTTGTTGACCGTCATTTGGTTTTGCAAAGAAACATGCAAATTGTTCTCTAGCGGAGATGCATGCATAATTGCTCTCGCAGGTTTCGCCCCCGAAGTAACTTCAGGAAACATAATTTCTAAAACCCGCTCTACAACGCGTGTTTTAGAATCTTCGAGTTCATGTGCTACTTTCTCCAGCTCATACGATAATGCGTTTAACATCATCGATACCACAGGATCAAATGAAGTTTCCATCTCTACATCTGAAAATCCCCAAGATCTTGCCGCTCTCTTTAATACTCTGTCTTTTATACGTTCTTGTCTCATGGTTTTATTTTCTCACTTTCAATTATCTTTCTTTTGATTTCCCTTCGATTTTAATCACATTTATATATAATTGTGTCCAATTGCGATAAATTACTTCTATTTCTATAAAAATGAAATCTGCCAACTAATTTTGTTGTGTCATTTTTACATTTTGCAACTATAAAAGAAGCTAAATAATCCTCAGGATAATCCTCTAATTCTTCACTAGAAAATCTTCCTTAGTATTTAGTATTGTTAAGAGTAAAGCAAAATTATCATTTTAAGTTTATTTATCATTGCCCATGTTTTCGCGCGCTTTTCGATCTTTGTCGCGCTCTTTTCGATTCTCATAATCATCCAAACGTTCATAACCAATTTTTAAGTATTCTAAAGTTCCTGTAGCAGTATAAGTCAATTCATAATACTGCAAACGACCATCTTTGCATTCTTCACCGGGTGCCCTGTAATCTCCCCCAAAAGTATCTGTAGTATTTCCTGAGTCGTTGACACCATCTATATCCTGATCGACATAACCAAACTGTCCTGAAAAAGGCAGGTCTTTTCTATAACTGTTGATTTCTACCACTTTCATGCCTGCTCCTACAGGAAAACCATGCAGGTTTATATAGCCCTTGTAAGCCGTAAAAGGGTAAATGAAATTTTTTGGAGCGTTTTCTGTCTTGAGTTTAGTTAGTAATTCTTTAGGTAAAGGTGGATCATAATTTTTTTCATTAATTTCTTTCCAACCCCTCGCATAATTCAATTGACCTGCTTTACCTTCCGGGCTATCAAGATTTATAAAAAAAACGTAAACAGCTGCCACTTTACCTCGTTCCCCTTCATTTTGCCAATCGTCTATAGCAATGCCCAGATCATCCCAAACAAAAGCCAAATTTGTATTTCGGGTGGGTTTTCCTAATACTTTTTCCCAATCAGAAATTGGTGTTCCTAAATCTAGATGTTGTCCCTTATAGTACAAGCCACAGCTGTCTATCTTTATAACAGCTCGTGATACATCGATATCTTTTTCTGTTTTCATGTTTTGGCATTGGGTATTTAGAATTGTCAGAAATAAAAAAAGAGATATCGTTTTAAGTTTATTTATCATTGCCCATGTTTTCGCGCGCTTTTCGATCTTTGTCGCGCTCTTTTCGATTCTCATAATCATCCAAACGTTCATAGCCTATTTTTAAATATTCTAAAGCACCTGTAGCGGTATAAGTCAATTCATAATACTGCAAACGACCATCTTTGCATTCTTCACCGGGTGCCCGGTAATCTCCCCCAAAAGTATCTGTAGTATTACCTGAGTCGTTGACACCATCTATATCCTGATCGACATAACCAAACTGTCCTGAAAAAGGAAGGTCTTTTCTATAACTGTTGATTTCTGCTACTTTCATGCCCGCTCCTACAGGAAAACCATGCAAGTTTATATAGCCTTTGTAAGTCGTAAAAGGATAAATGAAATTTTTCGGATCGTTTTCTTCTTCAATTTCTTCAACCATTCTATTATTTTCTTTATATGAATGAGTTTCATTATTCAATATATTCATCTTCCATTCCTCAGTAAATTTCTGCCATCCTCTCGCATAATTCAATTGTCCTGCTTTACCTTCCGGACTATCGAGATTTATAAAAAAGATGTAAATTGCAGCTACTTTACCTCGTTCCCCTTCATTTTGCCAATCGTCTATAGCAATGCCCAGATCATCCCAAACAAAAGCCAAATTTGTATCTCGGGTGGGTTTTCCTAATACTTTTTCCCAATCAGAAATTGGTGTCCCCAAATCTAGATGTTGTCCCTTATAGTACAAGCCACAGCTGTCTATCTTTATAACAGCTTTTGATATATCAATATTTTTTTCTACTTTCATATTTTGGCATTGGGTATTTAGTATGCTTGTAAACAAAATGAGTGTCATGACTTTTAGATGCTTTATCATTTTGTTGCTTTTTTAAAATAATCCATTATTTCTTTTATCTTTTTTAGACTCTCTTTGCTAATTTGCTGTGCTTCATGATGAGCATGCTCATAGATAGTTGGAAATTCTAAATTTTTAATAATTTTTTTATTAATTGGCTCTCCTATCCACTTCGATATTATCTTATCGCTCCATTTTGTACTTCCAAAATCCGGATGCACAAAATACTTATCGGCTGTATAATTGGCCAGTTTTATACCGTCCCAACCTGCATTAAATTTTTCGCCTATATCTTTTACAGCCGCTTTTGCTAAGGTTGCAGATAACTTATTAAGCGGATGACTATACGAATCCTTACCTATTTGAGAGTGAGACGGGCAGTTGCCGTAATTTTTATGAAGGTGACTTTGCGCCTCTGGTACTGTTGTTTCAAAAGAACTTAATAAAATATTAAAGGCTACTTTTGGGAAAAATGACATTATTTGTGAAGTATAATTCATAGCTTTCGAATAGGTTTCAAGAACTTTAGCCCCTAATTTTTCAGGAAAATCTTTCGATGCCCATTTCATTTTATTAGCCTTAATATATTCAGCTGCCATAAAATCCTGAAAATTTAAAAATGTGGTATACCAATTTAACCAAGTCGAGAATTCGGTCCCCATATATGATGCATTTTTTTTTGCAGTATCACTTTTTTGTCCCTTTGCTAAATCCTTTAATATATTTATAATAAACATTTCACTCAAAGTTCTTTGTTTAGGAATTCGTCTTTTATAATCCTGTATTTTAGGATCAAATAAAAGATCTGCCGCTTTTGGCCCTACACTGGCAAATGTATCTTCGGTCAAAAAAGTACCGCTCACTATAGGGATATACTTGGAAGCCTTGCCTTGTTTGCCCTCTACCCAAGGATAAACTTTTGATGCTCCATTTTTAATCAGTGAAATCTCAGTAAAGTTGGTATGCGCAAAATAGTCTTCTAAAACGTGTAATCCTGCTCCTAAATGCCTAAAGCCTTCTGCTGTCTTTCCTTTTTGGCAGGCCAGAACAATTTGCTCCTTCATATAGGTAACTGCTGCGGGACGCTCCGGATAGTCTGTCCAGAAATACTTCAGCATATTTCGGTTTTCATCTACTGCCCAAGACTTTTTGTTGTCTCCGGCATATAAAGTCTTTGTTTTCCCGTTATATTGAAACGAAATTACTTTTCCTTTATCATCTTGTATTTTAGATTCATCGTCTAGTCCTTGAGGATTGTCTATATGTTCTTCTGGTCTATATATGCCTAGAATGTCTTTTGTTATAGCTGGTCTTTTTTTTGTTGTATCCCCAAACTCTTTGTCAAATATTTTTTTAAGATCAATATAATTATCCGTAATTGTCAGCCCCTTTTCTTTTGCGGGATCGTAAATAAATCCTTTTATAGCTAAAATTTCTATTAGACTTACCCAGCATTCATGTGAAAATTTCATGGGTATTGCTTCTTCGACTACTTTGTATTTTTGAAGCTCTATGGCTAAATTAATTCCACGAACGGATATACCCACTATAAGCTGCGAAAAATCCCGTAACCAGTTTCCAAAATATATTTTATTAACCTGTTTCTCATCAAATAGATCTTTTGTAACTAAAGCTTCAAACTCGATATCCCCATGTGCAAAAGCTCCATCTTTATTATGTTTACGGTTCCTTCCTGCTCCAAAGTTTGAAATATCAGCGCCTGGAATTTCATCATATTGCTGGTTTTCATCGACATATTTGGTTATTTCTGTATGCAGTTTTGAAAAATCAACTAGTAAATCTCCCTGATAAGATGGTAATTCTGTTTTAGCATATTTTAAAGACGATTCTTTAAAAATGTCAAATTTAAAAAGGGCATACGCAAATTTTGCTCCCTCGTCTATTACATCATTATCCGGTTTTCCTTCGGTTGCAAGTTCGGTTCTTAATAAATTATCTATATGATGCCCATATTCTTCAACAAGTGCTGCTAAGAGTTCTGCACTTTTATCATTGTCTTTTGCTGCATCCTCAATAAACTTTTGATAGACAATAATTTTTTTCTTTTTATTACTGTAGCCCGCATTTTTTCCCATTACTGGAATTTGAGACACGACGATTTCTGGATTTTTAATTTTTTTATCGCTTAAATCTCTATATAATTTACTTAGTGCAGGAATTTCTATTTCATAACCAAATATTTCGAGCATAAAGAACATAAAAGGCATTTCGGCCAATTCTTCTGCCAACTGACACAACTGATCGTGCGCATAAGTACTTTCAAGCTTATAATTAGTCTCTCTAACATTTACATTTGGGCTTAGAGGTTCTCCAAAAAAAGTTCCATCATTTGCTGTAAATGATATTGTTTTTCCAGCGTTAAAAACAATACTTTCTTTGGCATATGAAATTTCTTTTCCTTCTGTTCTTTCTATAATTTTGCCTCCAACATTTCTAATTCTAGTCATGATTAAAAAAGATTAGATTTCTCTCCACTATTGAGTTTTGTATCCTTTTGAGAATGTTTTTCAATCCCTTGTTCACTAGACGTTTGAATTCCTTTTTGACTATTAACAATTCTATCCTGAGCTGTCTGGGATTCTATATTTCCATCAATGTTTTCCAACATATGCCCTGTTACATTCAACATATTGTTTCCTCCAACATTTGTGCTTAACATCATACCAACTATTGTTGTTTTATCTGCCCCGGCATTTTCTGTTATATTTGTCCCTGCTGTTGTGGTAATATTCTGAGAAGCATTCATGATAATATCTGTAGCAGTCAGAGTTATTACTTTTGGTGCTGTAATATTTATGTTTCCCTCTACAGTATCCAAGCGTATTTCATTACCTATTTTATCTGTAATAATTATACTCTCCTCTTCTGTAAATTTTATAATATGCCCGCTTCGGGTATGAATTGCTTTTATGTCATTCTCCGGAGTATTATAACCTGACGATTCCTTTCCGTTATAGTGAGCTCCCATGACATACGGATTTTGTGCATTGCCACCTTCAAAACCTACTAAGACTTCTTCTCCTATTTCGGGAATAAAATAAAACCCTTTTCCTGCTCCGGAATGTGGCTGAATCATGCGCATCCATTCACTTGAGGTGCTACCACTGGCCCAATAGAATTCTACTCTTACGCGGCCTAAACCTTCGGGATCATTGTTGTCTTTTATTCTGGCAGGCTGGGTTTCGGCTTTAGCAAAAGCATGAACATCGGTATAATGTGGCGCAGATACATCTGCAGGAATTGCCTTGAACTCGCAGGTATAATTTCCGTGAACTTCAGAATGGTGTGTTGCTTCAATCACAATTAACTCGTGTTCTACGGTTTTATTTACGATTGTAAACACTTGCCCGAGTCCTAACGGCAAATAAGAAATTCCGCTATAATACACAGTATTGGCATCACTGCCGGCAGTTTGCAATTTTACCATTTCATCTATTTCTTCTTTATTTTGGGCATTGTTGGTATAAGCGCCAATTCTTAATTCTGGCTGGGCAACACAACCTTGATTAAAACCTATCACAGAAGCAAAACTATCTTTACTTCCTGCTAATGTTCTCCCTGCAGAATTTCTAATACCTTCGGCATTATTGTAATTATAGCCCGCTAAAGAAATTTTATGCGAAGCCATAGTAGTCTGTATTTTAAAACTATGCAACGAAGCTCCGTTGATCAGCTTAATTTTTGTTTGTGAAGTTTGACCATACTGCATACGCATTCCGTCAAAATAAAACCATTGACCATATCGGGCAGAGAGTCTTTTAAGAAAGTTAAAGCTGGTTTCGTTATACTGGGCCAAATATTTGAACTCTTTAAGATGGGTCGAACGTATGGCATTTCTTTGATAAAATTCTCCCGGACCTTCGGCAAAAATTCCTAATACAATATCGTCCATGCCTCTTTCAAGAAAAGTTCTGGATTTAGGCATATCATCCAAAACTATTGTATGGCTAATTCCTGTTACGTGTAATCCGGCAGGACTGCCATGAAGATCAATAGAAGTAAGATCGGTAATAATACCTTTGCTCATTAATTTAATTCCGGTTAGACTCTTAAAAGTAAAAATAACCTCATCGCCAAGATACTTTCTTATTGCCTTGGCCTGATCTGCAGGATCGATAATTGCTTTTCCTGTATATTGCCAGACAAATGAAAAATGATGATGATCTGCCATCTTTTGTGATAGCTGCAAATCATAATAAACAATGTTTTGAGTAAATCCTGAAATGGTGATATGTACCTGGTCTGAAAAATGTCCCATGATTTTTAGTTTAGTTAGTAATTGGCTTTTAGCATTAATCTAATGCAATCCAGTTATTAAAAAATTTTGCATCACCAAAAGTCAATTCTTTGGCAACTAATTCCATTGTTATTTTCATTGGAACTTCAGTCGTACTGGTAAACTGCTCATCATATCCCATACAGAATGCTTTTACAAAGGTTAGCTCTTTCATTTTGCTCATGGCATCTCTTCTGTAAAAGGTGATTTTTCCATCTTTTGTAAGATCCCCATTAAGCATCCAGCTTAAAAAGTGACTGTTATTTGTGGCTTCAATAATCATTTTAATAACTCCGCCTTTTGCATTTCCGGTAGGTTTACTAGTGCTGTCAACTTCTTGTCTGAAGCTAATATTAAATTCAAGGACATTATATTCTTCTCCGTCGATATGTAATTTTGATAAAAAACTCATTTTGTATATTTTTTAGATTGTTAAATAGTTGTATTATAATATTTTAAGTAAATACTGCAGATGCTTAAAAACAAAAAAAGGAAGCCCGAATGATGGACTTCCTTTAGTAGTTTCAAGCTTAATTAAGTTTGATAAAGTCCTTAGGATTATACCCATGCATTATCAAACTCACCTCCACCCATTGAAATCTTACGAGCAGAAATCATAAAAGTTTCCGTTAACGGATTGTCACTATTATGATCAAAGTTTTCTTTGTACTTCACCATGTAGGCTTCTGTAAACTTCAACTCTTTTAAAGTAGCGTTAGAATCACGTTTGATGAATTTTACTGACCCGTCTTTTCTTTCGAAATTATTGGTCATCCATTCAAACAATTCTGTACTTCCTGTTGATTCAACTTCGATCATGATTCTTCCTCCACGAGTTACTGTAGATGGACGCCCTGAAGCATCAGTTTCCTGGGCTAAGTCATAACTTACATTTAGTACTTTGTAATCTTTTCCTGCAACTGTTAATGATGTTAAAAACGACATAATGAAAAATTTTTAATTAATAATTTATTTATTTATGATGTAAATATATAAAATAATTCTTACTATTAATTTTAAATATTATAAATATTTACCTACAATTTTATTTTAACGTTTAAGAACTAAAATGATCATTCTTTGATCTCTAATCATTTTTGTTATTGATACGATAATGGCCCAACAAAAAAATAACCTCGAAAATTAAAGTTTCTGTTTGTACTATTAATTGTTGCCTCAATGATGATATCTACTCTTTTTTTGGCCCTGCTCACATCATCAACCAAATACATTGTTTCAGATAATTCTACTTTCAATTCATTAACCTTAATTCTTCTTTCATGCAGAAGCAATGATTGCTTCATGGTTTTTGATATTATTTCTTTTAAGGCATTTTCATTCATTAATAAATCAAAATCAATTTCCCAGATTTTAGATCCAAAAGTTTCATCGAACTTGCATTCGCCAAAAGTGGTTGTCGCCAATAATATCACTTGCTGTGCGATAGAATGTTCTATTGAAGTTTTTTCTAATTCTTTTTTTTGCATAATGGCATTAAAATCTATCGGCAGTTTATAAAAAGCTCCTTTCATCTTTTTGTTTTTTAAATGTAAATCAACCTGTCTGTTTGTCCGAGCTTATTGGTTTCTAACGATTTTGAAACCTTTTTTCTTTTTATTATATGAAGTCGCACTTTTGGCGTAAGCTTTAAAAATTTCTCCCGATACAAAATATCACCTATAAATCGTTGCCCCTTTTTCTCATCCACTACAATAAAATAGCTGGTTCCTTTTTGCATTTTTAGCGTATTGATGTCTCCGGCAAAAATCTGGATATTTTGTTCTGATTTTTGAAAATTATAGGTAAGTTCATCCTGGTTTAACTTTCTGAATTTAGAAATATCAAACGTTTCAATTTCTTCTTTTAATGGTTCGAAGGGAATGTTCTCGAAAAGAAAATTTTTAGTTGCCAGAAATTTCAATCCTAAAAAACTCCAAAGTCCTTTTTTGGTCGTTTGTTCTTTAAAAAAATAAGTATCACGTGTTACTTTATAAACTTCTTTTTCGTTGGTTTTATCATCTGTAACAATCATTTGATAGGTTGGAATTTCAATTTCGGCAGGAATTTCTGTCTGACCTAAATTAGTTTTTAAGTTTACTGATCCTACTTGTTGCTCTGAAATTGTGATGCTTATTGTGTGCTGTTTTAAAGCAGAATCTGTTCGAACAATAATTTCTCCCTCACCGCTTCCTGCATAAAAAACAGAGCCATTATTATCTGTAAGTCCTAACGAAAGATTTAATTCTGGAATGGGCATATGTATACTCTTTAATAATTGATACTTTTCTTTTTAAAACAAATTCTAATACTTTTTAATCTTATATAATTTCAAACAGTACAGATATGCTTTTATATTGAGATTATCATTTGCATTTGGGCTAAATTCATAGTCTTTTTTAAGTGTATAAAATTTGATTGTATTAATATTATTGCCCATTAATTTCTTTATGTCTCTTCGGGCAAGCTGCAAAGCGGCTGTTCCGTCGCAGTTTACTGAAAATGAATTTTTCAAAATATACATTTCGCCATTTTTAAAATAAAGTTCTAAAGGCTGTTTTTGTTTTACACAAACGTTGTCTGTAAATATTTTAAAGTACAGATATATCTTATTTTTTCTTTTCCCGAGCTGTAAAACTGCATATTCGTAATCTTCGTTAAAAACACGCAATAATATAGGTGTCGCACTTGCAAAAAGTTTGCCTGAAAGCAATAATTCATTTTGCGAAATGGGGCAATTTAAAGTATCGATTTGATTTACTTTTTGAGCTTTAATCGAATATGAAATCGAAAACAATACGATTAGTAATAAAAACTTAATTGCGTTCATGAATTTGAATTATTTGTTTTGACCATTCAAAAAGATCAATGTTTTGTTAAAAAAGGAAACACAAAATTGTGTTTCCTTTTTGACTTTATTTACTACAAAAAATTATTTTTGCTCGTAATCTGTATCCCATTCAGTTCCGTCATCTCCTTTATGGCCGTCCATTTTAATAAGGAAGTTTTTAGCAGGGAAATAAGGTTTCATATGGATATCCATATAAATTCTGTCCTTTTGAATTGGATCTTGTTCAAATCTGCGGATTTCAAAATTTTCAATTAATTTATCCGGACCGGTAATTCCGTCAAGGAAACTAACAATCTGATTCATAATTTCTTTACGGGTTTTCGCAGTAAAGTTTTCGAAAGCACGACGGTTAAGGAAATCCATTAATACTTTAGTTACGTAATCAAACACACGCACTACAGAATAGGTTTGTAACCCTAAGTTATCTCCACTAAATAATGTTTTTGCAGAGAAAGCCATTACTTTACCGTATTCGTTTACCATTGGTACCAAACCTAAGTTTTCAAGATTGGCAATTTCACTTTTCTTAAGATCAAATTTTACCCCGCCAACTTCATTGATTCCACCAAATTTTTTACCAGCAGTAACTTGTGACATTAATGTTTTATAAATTTTTCCTGCAAGTGCTGCCGAAGGAGCAATATGTAAGTCTTCATTTTCCCCTATTTGATCAAATCTTCCTCGTCCTACTAGCCAGTTACACGTCATGATTACGTTCGAACGATAAACATCTCCACCAGTTAAGGCAGCTGCATCAAACATCTCCATTACATCATCCGGTTCATCAAGATGTTCAAAATCCGTAACTAACATTACTTTGTTTTCATGCGCAATTTTAGCCCATTTCTCGATTACTTTATTTGATCCTAGATAGCCTGGAATAACCAAAATTCCGTAGTTATTTTTAAGATCTAAACGATCGTAATTATCTACCATTTCTGAATGAATGGCATCGATGAAACGTGTATTGTCAAGATCTTTTAACTGCTCTAAATCAGCATTTACAATCGTAACGTTTTTTACTTTATCAGTTTCTGTGTTTTTAAAAAACAAAGCAACTGTTCGGTAAGCAGCCTCGATTTCTCTTGTGTCTTCAACTGCTTTTACAAGGTTCTTTTTTAATAAAGCTTCAGACTCTTTGCATTTATCTTCACATTGTGCCACCATATCCGTCAAAGCTTCGTTGCTGCTTAAAACTGCTGCCCAAAGTTCTAATGTCTTTTTTAGTGTTTCTCTTTCTTTGGTTTTATTCACTTCACCAAGAAAGATTTTTCTTCTTGCTTTTCGGTCCGGATTTAGATTTTGAATGCCTTCAATTGACATTTCTAATAAATCAAATCCTCCGTATTTTGCTAATTTTTCGACATTTTTTTCAATAGAACTTCCTGATACTTTACGTTCTAGAACTGTAGCTCCGGCATCGTTATTTTTATATGCTTCTTTGTTTGACATATTTTCTTTATTTTTTAAATTTCTTATTTATTCTCTTTCAATTCATTGATAAGCGTTCCAAGACTTTCTAAAAGCGCTTTTTTAGCTTCTCCGTCTTCTAAAGCTGCTTTCAAAATTTTATTTGACTTTAACTGACGAATAATCTTTTGATATTGGTCTTTTTCTGTTTCCAGATCCGACAGAAAACTGCTTTGGTTTGTAATTCCTTTTACGCCAAAATCTCCCAGGTTTTTAAACTTTAAATTTTCTACTTTGGTAGCCCCGTCTGCAGTTTCAAAATTTACTTTTACTTCAGGTTTAAAGTGTTCAAAGGCTTTTTCGACACTTGTAATTCCTTCTACCAATTCTGGTTTAATAGGTGCATCAACTGTTAATTTCTGAGCAATAAGCGTTCTGTTTTGAGGAATAGCAATGATGGCTTCATCTGCATCTAATTTTACCTCATTACCTCCAATTCCGTAATTTGACAACATAGTTTTAAGTTTTAAATGATTATTTATGAATTCGTTTTACTCTAATTTTTTATTATTGATTTTGATAAATCTGACGGCAGACATCTAAATCCCTGCTTACTTTTTCTAACTCTTCTTTATATGTTTTTGCCGACTGGTTTAAACTGTCTATTAAATGGGAGTTATGTGTAAGACTTCTAATTTGTTTTTTATAGTCAATGATATTTTTATAGGCCAGAATGACATTATTGTAAAGCCTTTTATTCTCGGTTGTGTCTTTTGGTATTTTTTGATAAATGTTAGCAATCATAACGTTGGCCAAACGTTGCTGAAAATCATTATCTACTTTAGGCGAATTAATAGAATCAATCGTCATTCGCACGCTATCGATTTTTACCGAAAACTTAGTTTGATAATCATATTCCCTTTTCATCATTTCATTCTCTGCCTTGAGCATTTTGTTTTCTGCCACTGGCATATAAAAATTAAAGGATACTGCAACTAACATCACCGAAAAAGTGAGAATAAAAGCAATTAGAAAAGCAACAAATGCTTTCTGACGTTCATTTTTGTTTAATACTTCCATAATTTATTGTTATTATATTTTAGTCTTTCATAAAGAAACCATGTCGTTTCGGATTGTGTACTATATCTTTTTTATCTGTTTCCGCCACAAACAATTCGATATTTTCTTTTTTCTTTCCTATATAATCCAGCTTACTCAATGTCTCAAATAATTTTTCTATTTTAGTCAGGAAACTCACTGTCATTGTTGCAGTTTTGTCTATATGCGCATGATCATAATTGGTATTGATAAGGGTTGTAAATAATATTTCAAGATCGCCTTGAGAAAGATCACACCATTCAGCAAAATAATTTAGTAACTCTTCTTTTCCTGCGCCGGATTTAGAATCAATAAAGTTTTTCATCACTCTGGCAAAAGATACTACAGTACTAAGCATCGCCGCAGGATGCTCATGCAGCGAAAACCATCTGAACCGAGTCAAACAATTTCCTAAATAATATCCTGTATTATCGGCCAATTGCATCATCGTTTGAGCCAGGACTCCTGTTTGCTGCACCCTGTTTATTTTTTGAGAAATCTGGACGGAAAAAATCTCGATCTGACCAAATGAACGTGCAATCTCAGCTTGCATATCAGCCAGTTTTGGATGGCAGGAAACCGTTATCGATGAAGGAATGTAATCTTCGTCCAAAACAGTAGTATCTCCGATTAAGATCTTACCAATAGCGAGATAAAAGCCACCGTATCCTATTCCTGATCGAAATTCTTCCGCCTTGATTAGATGCAGTTTATATTCTGGCTGCGTGTACGGATATCTTGGCGGAACCTCTTCAGGATCCGGCTCTCCAAACGGAATTCTTTTCATAAAATTTACTGATATACAAGCTAGTAACACCACTTGCTCTCCGTCTTTTATTTCGTAAGTATCCTCTGGATACGGAATCTGTAAATCGAGCGTATCCGTATTACTCTTACTGATTTCTATCCTTGAACCGTTGGGTGTAATGGCATGACATTCTTCTACGCGAACACGAAGCAATTTATGATTGTCGATTCCTAAGGTAATTTTTGTCGATTGCCTGTTTTGATTCCCTGAATCTAATAATCCGTAGCTCACAGGCGTTGTATGAATACCTATCGCATCATTTACCAATTCAGAGATATTGTCCTGCATGGCCAAAAAGTGACTTTTGTTGATCTTCATCCCATCAATCCAATTTACCGGAAAATGGTTTAATTTTTCTATCATGATTTATGTGTTTTATTTGAAATGAGATTTTATTTTTATTCTCTTATTTTATTTTTCACTCTAATTATAGCGTTATCATAGACTGTATTTTCTTTAAATTCTTTCGCTAGTTTGTAATAATTTAGTGCCTCCTCAAAATCATTATCGTTCTCGAATATTTTGGCAATATTATAATAAGCACTAGCTTTGGTCGTATTAATCGAATTACCAGTTGCATAGGTTATAGCTTTCCTATTTGAATAAATAGCTTCTGCCTTATAGCCTTTTTTGATATACATAAGCCCTAAATTCCCATATGCTTGTCCAAATACAGGATTGTATTCAATTGCTTGTTTATAGTAGCTTAAAGCCCCATCTATATCCTTATTTTGGTAAGCCAAATCTCCTTTTTGATTTAAGGCAAGTGCTTTCTTTCTATCGTCACTTGAAACATAGACTTCTTCTTCTCTATCATCATAAGAATTTTGTATGCCGATATCTTGCCTCGTTTTAGAAATTATATTATTGATGTCTACAATTTCTCCATTGTCATTTATTTTAAATAAGTTCCAAATATTCCCCTTTCTATTTTTAGGGATATAATAAGTCTTAACTAATGACTGCCCTACATATACAAATACTTTCGCATCACTGTTTGATAGTTTAGAAGAATTTGGATTATCTCTGTTTGAATAATCATGAACAAAATAATGATAGGTTTGTCCAAATTTTTTGTTGTCAATAGTTATAGTTTCAGGGCCATAACTATCTGTATCATCAACATCTAGGTTCGCCGAACTTCCTTTTTTATGTTGAAAGTAAATATGATTTCCAGGAAAGCTTAAATGCGAATCTAAATCTTCAGGATATCTGCCCCAGTTTAATACAATTCGCATCCCATCTAAATTTTTCATAACAGGACTCAACGCATAGGTCAAGTCGTTACAAGGACACTTTACTACCAAACTTGAATAGTTATCTTTTTTTATAATTAATAAAGTATTAGAATCATCTTGAAAACCTCCATTAAGTACAGTTTTACCTTGGCTATTGGTTAACTTTTTAGCAGATGATTCTCCGTTACGCTGAATCATTACTTCGGCATTATCTAATACTTTATCTTTTTCTACAGCTGATAAAACTTGTATAGAAATATTTTGACCAATTACATTACTTGTAAGTGTCAGAATTAAAAAGGACGTAACTAATTTTATTTTCATTATATAATTTTGTTTAATTTATTTCATAGCAAAATGCCTCATGTAATTAGATTACATAAGGTTTTAGTTAATAATTAGCCGTCGCTAATTATTAATTTTATTTGTTTTTGGAAATTATTTTAATGTGGTATTTTAAAAAAAGGAATTATTTTAGAATTCCCTTTTTTAAGTTAATTAAAAACGAAACTTTACAACTTAAAGTTTGCTTCATAAACCATTGAAGGTTATATATGATGTATTGAAAAGAAAAGCCTTTTTTTAAATTACTATTTTTATGCATTCCACCAACTTCATAGCAGTTCCCACAAATTTTTATTACTTCTAATCCTTTGCTTATTTACTTTACATTTGCATTTCGGATTTATTCCAATTCGTTTTCTCGCAATTATAAAAGCATAAAAAGATAAAATGAAAAATTAAAATTCCTCTAGCTAACAAGAGCATCCCGCTCCTGCTAGCTAAGGCTTTTCTTTTCAATATGTCAAGGAGCTTATTGTTATTTTTAGTTAAAGTATAATTTATACTTTGACATCTCAACATCTAAAGATTCATCTAAATAGTAAAGAATATCAGATTGTAAACTTCCATTAACTTTTATATCTATTCGTTTATATGAAATAATTTCTGAATCTGGAGTAAAATATTTTATCTGCCAAACTGCCTTATGCTTTAAGTCTAGATAAGAAAGACATGTGTAATTATAGTTAGGTGTTGCATTCTTTTTACTTCTATAAAAATCTATAGAGTCTTTCTTTGTATTATTTAATAAACTATAAAGAACAATTCTATATTCTTTCTTATTTAGTGATTGCTTTACTAATTTAAATTTTATATTACTAAAATCTGATCTTATTAAGTCTCACTTATTAAAGTCAAAAATTTTTTTTTGATACAAAGAATTCTGTTTTTCAAGTATTAAATGCCCTTTTGCACCTGCTATTGACTTGAAATACTTTTCTTCGCCTAAACTTATGCTTGAATCGCCTAAAAAAACATCTGTTTTAGAGATATTTTGAGCGACTATATTTTGAAAAAAACATAAGCTCAAAATAGCAATTACTATAATTTTATTTCTACTCATCTATTTTTTCTTTAGATAATATTCATTATTCCCTGGATTAATAATAGAAAGTGGCTTGCCTGAAATAGTATATTCTACTTCATCACTTTGTATATATACTTCCCATGTTTTCATCTTTTTCATTAAAACAATCTTTTTCTTTTTACTCTTATAAATACTATTTTAATATTTTATTTATTATTACATATATCACCAATAGTCCTATAATCATAATTTGTAAATATAATTTCTCCAAAATTCTTTTTCGTAAATGTATATTCCCAATTTTTTAATTCATCTGCATATGTTGTTACTACACTATATTTTTGAAGGTTTATCTGTTTATTTATTTTATCATATTGAAATGTTATATAAAAAGTTTGTGTAGGGCCTTCAGAGATGTTATCTACAAAAGTAAAATCATAATTATTACACTTTATATCATTAAGCCCTGTACCTGTGGAGTTTGGTGCAACTGGAGATAGTACATTTTCATTTTTAAATATTTTTTGAACTGATAAATCTTCATTTAAAACAAGAATATAAACAGGAAATTTTTTCTCTTTATTATCCCAAAAAGCGTAAATTTTATCTTCAATACCATCCTGATTAAGATCACAATTTTTTTCAGAAAAACGTTCAAGACCTTTTTGCTCTATTTCTTGCAAAAAATCGGATAAACTATAATTACTATCTGATCTACTCTTTTCTGACAGTGCAATTTTATCTATATATTTTTTTATTTCTGTTTCCCGTAAAAGATCATTAAATACAGAACTTTCAAAATTTAAAACAGTCTTTTTTGAAACATCCAAAAAAGTTAAAATATATTTTCCTGATTTTTTAGTTACGTCAAAAGAACCTTTCCTCCATTCCTCATTTAAACTTTCAAAAGGTGTTTTATTTAAATCATCATCTTTTATATTAAAATCGTTTAAATATGAAAAATGATCTTTATTAAATTCATACGCAATTAAATTTGGATACTGTTCTGTGTAGCCAGGTAATAACAATATTCCTTCCGATTTTTTTTCATTAAATAATAATCGAATTCCATCATAGTTTTCAGGGAGGTATTCGAAATTAAATAATACTTGTTTCCAATCAGGAACAATCTTATTATCTACAACAAATTGCAATAAAGTAATGTCTTCGATAAATCTAAATTTAAGTAACCAGTTTTTATAGCTAATATTCAATTCACTTACATCACTATTTCTTTTATATTTTTTTTTAAAAACAACTTCTTTATATTTTGCATTACTTAAAATTTGACTTGTTTTATCAATATCCTTACAGCTTATAAACATTAATACTAAAAGGGTAATAGTTAATATTTTTTTCATAAAATTCTTTGTTTTTTCGTAAAATTCCTCCAACTGACAAGAGTATAACCCTTGCCAATCGGGCTTTTCTTTTCAATATATCAAGGAGCTTTTTGTAATTCTACAACTTAGCTTTTACACATTTTTTATCTTTTTTAGACAAAATGTTTAATAGTTCGTGTATTGACTTACTCATATTAAAATCTATGTTTCCTATAGTACACGTTTCTTTATAACCATCTTGCCATGACATTGAAAATGTTTCTAAAGTTTTTACAATAAATGTATTGTTTTTAAAAACTATATGATAATTTTCTTCATAACTACCTTTGTCTGGAAATAAAGTAGTTATATTAAATCCTTGCTCGGTTTCTGTTATATCTGATATTTGATTACCTCCATCTGCTGAAAAATTTACAGTTTTAAGTACCAACTTAAAATTCATGTCACTTTGGCCTAAAAATATCAGTAATTCATCTCCTTGATATCGATTATTGCTAACTATTTTATCATCAATCCCATCTTTATTTATATCAAATGTTTTAATAAAGTAGGCTTTATTATTTAGGTATTGATTAATACTATTAGCTGATATATTGTTTTCAGAAGCGTTATCATTTCTTGTTTTAATTTTTGTATAAATTTCATAATCTTTATCATACAAAAATTTATCTCCTAAATAGAATTTACATTTTAATATATCATTTTCTTTTAAAATATTTCCTTGTAAATCTTTAAGTCCATACTTATCTGGATTATCTTGTTTATAAACTAATGTATCATCAATTTCTATTACAGAAGCTAAGTTTTTATCAATGTAGTAAATTCCTAAATTACTAGAATAGTAATCGCGACCTTCTATTAGTAAAATATTATTACCTAGATTGGATTTATACAAATTAAAAATTATATCGCCAGTTTCATAATAAAAATTTAAGACTTTCTTTATTTCTATTTTATTTTTTATAAAGGTTAATTCCTGATTGTTGGGGTTAGAATTAAGGACTACTTCATAATCATTGTAAATAGCTTTATCTAAATCACCTTTTGTTTTATTTAAAGGCTTCTCTAATTTAAATACTTCTACATTTTGTTTAACCGAAACTTGTTCGCCTTTCGTCTTTTTTGCTTCTTTAGATGTTTGTCCATAACATTGTAATTGCAAAAAACATAATGTTACTAAAAGTATTTTTATTATTATTTTCATTATCTTTTCTATTTATAAATTTCCCTCAGCTAAAAAAAGTCTACAACTTTTGCTAGCTGGGGCTTTTCTTTTCAATATGTCAAGGAACCTAATTATTTCTCAATACTAACTCTGTGACGTAAAAATTTATTTCCCTTGGGATCGACAGCGCCTCACTCATGCGAACAATCTAATTAAGTTATTAAGATGTTTTAGAAATCAATCTACTTATCACAAGCTCACATGCAGGTGTTTTCAGCATTTATTTAATCTTTCCTATTTCATTTTATTTAATATTCTCAAGATTTGAATAGATGTTTTTCCATTCTCCATTAGATTGAATCTGAAATTTGTATGTTTGAATTTGACAACAACCCGAAGGATGTACAATTGTTAATGTTTTTTTATTTTTATTAATTTCGAAAGGGAAAAATCTAACATTTTCTGTCAGATATGAATCCAATACAAATTGCTTATTTGATTTTTGAACATAATAAGCATATTGTGGTCCTCCATTACTCCCTTGATAATTTATTATTGCAAAATCTTCTAATCCATCAAAATTTACATCTAAAGCTATCAACATCCGACCACTTTCAATTTCTTGATAACTTTTTATAATTGATTGTTCCTTATCAAAATATGATATACTATTTGGTGGGTTTCCATCAAATTGCGTCATTAATAATTTAGGAGTAAAATTTATTTCCTGAATTTTATTTGTTTCATTGTTTTTAAGGTTTATTTTAATTTTTTGTATTTCACCTCCATCTTCATCTTCAATTTTAGATATAGAGAATTTAAAAATAAAATTTTTGAACAACGTTGAATTTTCAGTTTTATCAATAGTTTTATTTTCACTTAAATTTGAAACTTTATATGAAGAAAACAATTCTGGAAACAGTTTATAGAAAAAATCACGTTGTCCAATTAATGGAGTTTTTGTTTGTGCTTTTTTTAGAAATTTCCATTTATTCTCAATTGTATTATACAGATAAAAATACAACTCTGTATTATTTTTAAAAAACATTGCTTCTTCTGATTCTCCATTTGATATATCTAAATATTTTTTAGGTATGTAAATTGCAAAAATGTTATATGAACTTAAATCTTTGTTGATTGTTTTTTCAATTATTGAACTTTGTGCCATTTCATCTGAGTTAGACCCCTGAAGATAGTTAACCCAGTATTTCTGTAAAGAGATGTCTTTTGGAACATAACTTATGGCAAACCATTGTATCTCTTTATCATTATAATTGTAATAATAACGATATGGATGTTCTGATACATCTTCATCTCCAAACGAAATCATATAACCATTGAAGTATTTTTGATCAAAAAAATCAACGGGTGGTTTTTCATTTATAATTTTAGTTTGTTTTTTATCCTCATTTAAAACTTGTTTTTTTTTATTCATAACTTGTCCATTACATGAAATAATCAATAAAAAAACAAGTATTATTTGTGAATTTTGTTTTAACTTACTATATCTTATCACCATTACTATCAAATTTAGTTTTCATATAATACTCAGGATCTACTCTTGACGAAGCTACATTTTTAAAAGTAGGAGTTCCAGCAACATAACTTGTTGAAGCTTCGATATGAATATGATAATTTTCTGGAGAAATACCATGTATTAATCTTCCATTTTCATATACTGAACCAGCATTTCCTGTAGACCCCGAAACTCCTATCACGTCATTATGTTTAACTTTATCATTCTTAGCTACTTTTACAGAGTCTAGATGGCAATACATTATATAAACTATCTTATCATTTTTATCTTTCGATTTTACAACAACCAAATTACCTAAACTGGTTGAATTATATTCATTTGTAGCAAATGAGGTTACAATAAATACCACTTCGCCACAAAGTAAAGAATGAACATCAACTTTATTATCTCCAGTATAAATATCAACTCCTCTATGTGGTTTTTTTCTTCCTCCTTCAGAGTTAAATCTATTGTTTTTCTTTCCTCCATTGTCGCTACTTATTTGAGGATTTAGTACTACATCAGAATACTGAACACATTTGTCATCACTACAATCACCTGAATCACAATTACATTTAATATTAAAATCTTTTAAAAACCCTGACTTAATGTGTAGATTACTTTTTCCTGCTAACTCATCTTTTAAAAACTCATTATAGTAATCTAATGTTTCTTGCATTTTTGCCGTAGGTTGCCCAGCTGTTGCTCCAGGAAGACTCACCCACGTTCCACTCGATTTTGAAATTGCTTCCTTAATATCATTTTTTTGAAGATCATTTATCACATTTAAATCATCTTTTAATATAGCAACACACAACTTATCTTGTGATTCTTGCGAAAATCCTTTTGCATTATACTTTTTAGCCTTATCATACTTTTCAATATATTCTTTGGGAATCTTTGTTCGAAAATATCCATCCTTAAATTCTAGTGTATAACCATTTAGATTATCATATTTCCAACTCATAAATTGATAAGCGCCAGCGGCCGATGATCTTATAGTATTTGTACTATTAGTATTAATTACTCTAGGATGATCATCTGATAATGTAAAATTGTTCCCTGCTCCACTAAACCAAGTTGTATATCCTAATTCGGCGTCTCTTTTCTGTTTAGTTCCTTTTATGTATTCTCCTGTTCCTTCTGCAATCCTTATTACTCTTAAAAATGCTCTTATCTTAGCTTCACACTCGCACTTTTTCCCAATCACAAAATACTCCGCATCTCTTTTCAAAAACTCACCTTCATGTTTTACAGAATCACCTTGACATTCGGCTTTTAACCAAAGGTGTTCGGCTAGTGTTTTATAGGTATCAAAACTAATTTTGGAACCACTATTGTAGGTTTGGTTTTGCAATACTTTTTCTACATCGTCTGCAAAAGCAGTTTTTCCGGCTGCTATTTTTGTATTGCCTTGTTTTCCTTCTTTTACGTTGTTCAATATTATTCCTGCAAATTGCTTTTTATTCAAATCAGTAATTGCAGTTTCACTTTTAAATGTATAGGTGTACGATTCATCTTTTTTCCCTTTAAGGAGTTTTTCTTTCCATTTCTTCAAATCCTCATCAGCTTTTGGGCGAAGTTTTATTTTTACCTTTGCTAAGTTGTTTTCAACAGTTGCTTTTAGTGTTGTAAGTTCTGCTCCATCTTCTTTGGCTTCCAAAACAGGTACATCTGCATCTGCGTCTATCAGAATGATCTCTTTCTCTTTTATTGTAATAGATATTTCTTTTCCGTCCAATAAAAATGTTTTTGCAACAACATATACTTCCTCTTCTAGTGGAGCACTATTTATTTTTATAAAATTTGCTCCTAATTTGTATAAATTAAAAGAGATAGACTCTCCTATTTCATATGTACTCTTTGTAAGTGCATTTTTAATATCTTCAAGTTTAGCATACTTTTTAGAAGTCTTTATTTGCGAGTCTACATTTTTCTTAATAATGGCAGCAATCTTGTCTTTGTCAATATTGGCGTTTTTACTTTTAAATTTATATTCGTGCTGGTCGGCAACCTCTGCTGTTTCCAACGAAAATTCTTCTTTAGCAAAATATGCAGTAATAATACCTTCTGTTTTTACTTCTTCCTCTCTAGGTGTGTCATCTATTATTAAAGGAGTTCTATTAGTTGGTACTCGAAATACCGGTATTGTAATTATACTGTTAGTTTTTATTATATTAAACAAAAGTATTTTATCTCTTCCATTTGCATCTTTAATATAATCTTTAATGTCAATTACTTTTATATAAAAATTTTCTACTGGCTCAGGCAACCCTGGAAATTTCCTATAACAAGATATTGTTTTAAACGTCGCTTTAATTGTCCCGTTTACACATTTTGCTTTTACATTTTCTAAAGGTGTATCTGTTTTTTTTACACTATACAACTCTAATGTTAATGTATTACCATTTATACCTTCTGCTTGTAATGTAATAAATAGGTCATCTCCATAATTTATTTCACTATTATCTATTGTATTTTCTTTTTTACTCCAAGAGGAAGAAGTTATTTTATTTTCACATTTACCAAATACATATAGCCCAGTGTTACTTTGATCATGTTCTCCATATAAACTGACTTCTAAGTAGAAGGCATAAATCCCACATAGTTTTTTAGGAAGGGTGACACCATAAGCCACTCCTGCTGGTTTTACTGTCTTGTTAAAAATTTCTCTCTTTTTCTGATCCATCCACAGCCATGTGATATTTCTTTTTCTTTCTTCCTCAGTAGTTTCATTATACCATTCGCCAATGGCAAACGAAGCCTCTTGATTTGGATTTATACAAATTATATCACCAGCATTGAAATAATCATCTAGTTCTACGCTGTTTGATAACCTCTTTATTTTTTTTACACCCTTTGCCATTGTATGCTTTTTGTAAATAATTAAATTATTATTTAACTATATATTGTTCCTTCGTCTGTATGCTTAATTTCGAATAGTTCTTTTATATCTACCATCGGATTTATTTGTCTTTGCAATTCTGGTTGAGCATTCTTTGCATTCTGTTTACTGACTTCTGCTTTTTGCCCATGCTTGTCAACAGTAATGCAATCGGCTCCTCCAATAGGACAGGTACCTTTGCTGTCTTCTAGCAATATTTTTCCTTTATTAGATAATGTAACTTTTTCATAAAAACCACTCCATTTATTAATTACTGCCTGACATGGTAAATAATCGCCATTCCCATTGGGTTGCATTTTACATTTACCAAAAGTGTTTTTCTCTAATGTTTGACCAACTTCTTTATCGGTTGCAATGAGTTTTTTTTCAGCATCTTTATCATTGGCGTAATGCTTTTCTTGCGTTTTTACCTTTAATATATCTGTTTTAGGCTCTACACTAAACTTACATTTTACGGTCGCTCCTTGTACAACTACATGTTTCCCACTCATAACTTTATCTTATTTAGATGTCAAAAAATATTGCTCTCTTTAATTTTAACTATTTCAAGCTATTCTCTTTCGTTTTTTTTATTGTCCAAAAGCTCAATTACAATAGTTGTTTTTATACGTTTATCGTTCTCAATATTAAGTTCAAAATTCATTTTTTCTATAAAATAATTATCCAAATTTAGAAAGTAAACTGCATTGTAATTCACTTTAGAAGGTGTGTAACCATATAAAAAACCAAAGCCTGAATCTATGTAATGAGCATTTTGTTCTATCTTAATAAAACCTCCATCATCCAAATTAGGAGCCATTTTGTGTTGCACATGAAATACAGCTTCTATTTCTTTTTCTAATGGAAATATTAAATCATTCTGAAACCCATATTCTGCAGTATACTTTAGATGGATACCATTAAAAAAAGTATTCAAAAAATAATCATAACGAAGTGATGCCAGTAATCTCTTCGAATTCTCTAATACATATTCTGTATGTTCTATGTAAGATTTAACTACTTCACCTTCGTAATAATCTAAAATTTCACTTTTTTTATCTTTCCATCGCGATACTATTTCATCATAATTATGGATGTCAATCCATTTTCCAAACTCATCAACAACAATTTTTAACGGATATAAAACTGCTACTATTTTCGAACTTAGCTCATCGATCATTTTATCAGGCGTATTGTCATCAATAAAGAGATTAACTGATCTGGTAATTTCAAATAAATTATATTTATTTGAATCTGTGGCAATCCATTTAACTCTCACTGCCATTTCCATTGTATCAATTTTATCACCTACTTCAAAAGTATATGCTGCACTATAATCTCTAGAAATCCCTCTAGGTAAAAAATGCAATTTGTTATCTTTTCCTAAGCTTACTTTTTTTAGCCTATCCTCTTCATTTACAGGAGCTGAATCATTTTTTTCAGGAGCTAAAATCACAAAATGGCAATGATGTTTAAAATCCTTTTCGATTACATCAGCATCCAGACAATACATATTATGATATCTTCTAAGCTCCCTAGCCTCAATCCCAAGCTTTTGTGACACAGTTTGAAGTATATCACCTTTTATTATTTTATAAGTTCTAAAATTGCCATAAAACAATTCTTCAGATTCAGCAATATATCCCATAGTAAAGAGTTTAATTATTAAACTTTAATTATTCGGTTTCGGATCTTTTATTGCAGGCTGATAAGTAAAAGCTTCATCTTCTTGATTTTTTTCTTTATCAGACTTACTTACTTCCTGTTTTTGCCTTTTACAAATAATAACCGAATTCTCAGTTATTCCATTCATTCCTAATGTGTATTTGGCATCAACATATTTGGTGCTTTCATACCATTTTGTCTGTAAAAAAAAGACCCAGCTGTAATTTTTACCATTACGATCTAAATCAATTTTATTTTCTGGATATTGAGTATTATAACCCGTAATTGTATTATAAAACAAAGGTCCAAAATCAATCCTAACTGGCCCTTTAGATCTAATAGAAATAAAATTCTGGCTATCTTCATGTCGCTGAATTAGTAATGTAATCAATAAAAGATCCTTCATTTCTACCGCTTCAATTTCTGGAAATGGATTTTCACCTTCCGGAATTTTCCAGGTAACATACTCTTTAGCCGGTATCTCCATCATAAAACAAAAAACACCATAAACTCCGGTAGGAATCATGAATACAATAAAATGCGAACACATCAGGAAAGTAAGGGCAATACCATTTAATGCTGTGTAAATAATTATAAATAACACACTCGAATAAAGCGGAACGAGTAAAGAAAATAACAACTCACAGGTTAATTCTTTTTGGTCAAATTCTTCAAAATGCCAACGATAAAGCCATGCATGAAGTATTCCAAATAGTAAAGAGGCTATTTGATAAAACATAAATTCATCAGAGAGTTCTGTAAATAATTTATTGTATCCTAAAAAAGCTACTAAGGCATACACAACTACAAAAGATAGGATATAGCTATAAAATTTCTTTTTGTATTGTGTAGCAAAATTTTTTATTTTATCACTAAAAACCATTGTTAATATAACACTAACAGCTATAATGATAACTAAAAATATGATGAGCCTTACATCTATAAGCGATAGTAAATGTTTCTTTATCATTTCTAAATTCGAGTTGTATAACCCAATACAGGTTGTTTATTAAAATTAAATTCTTCTGTTTCTTTGTTCATCAATAAAACCGTCGTGATCTCTGCTTCCATCGGAAAAAAATGTTCATAAAAACATGATATAAATGCTTTAATTTTTCCGTTATGAATGTAGTTTTCAAATGATTTATTAATTAACGGCCCAATTTCTATTGTCACATTCAATGAATAATCCATATAATTATTTCCACAAATAAAATCGACTCCCAGCCTATTTTCTCCTAAATTAATTTGCTCTTTTTCATCGCTATATTCCTTAGAACTTGTTGTGCTATATTGCACTTTTTCTTCGATAATACTTGCAAGGCATTGACACGAAAGATCAATATCTCCCACAATTTTATAAGAATAAGGCAATAGCTGAATAAACTTTGAAACCAAAACCGATGGATAATCATGTGGCAAACCCCAAAAATCATAAAAGAACTCTAAAGGTTTACTCCCATTAAGTTTGTACAAGAAATTTCTCTCTACACTTTCTATTTTAGTTCGATAATGAAAAATTTCGTTCTCAAAAGGAGTAAAAAATTTACGTGCTTCATTTTCTTGCTTCTTTTGGTGTTTGTGCTCTTTAATCATCTGACTAACAGACTTGTCAGTTTTATTCTCATTCAAACTATGCACAAATCCCTCAGGAAGAGCATCATATATACTATCTCTTGAAAGAAGAATATTTAATTGTTCCTGTTTATCATAATTATCATCCTGAATATTTGTACCTAAAATATCACTTCTGTAAGCTCTTGAAAATTGTCCCTGATTAGAAATAACAATTTCATCGACTGCTAATATATTATGCTCAATAAGTTCATTGGCAATGATCTCAGCTCTAATATCGTACGAAATATTCTCAATTTCCTGTCCTACATCTTCAAGACTCTTCCTATTTTTTCTTTGCATCTTCATTAATTCTTCCCGCTCCTATATAGCGTAATTGAAAATATTCGTCATTGAAATTATATATCGCCAAACCTTTTTCTGTACATGCCAAAATCCTGTCGTTATGAAGATATAAACCAACATCAGAAATAGGATGATCTTTATCGTATCTAAAAAAGACCAAATCTCCTTCTGTCAGGAAAGTTCTTCCAGTAAAAATCTGAATTGATTTTGATTTCCACATTCCCGCGGGATCTTTCGGGAGTGTCACTTTATATACATCACTATATAAAGACTGCAAAAAATAAGAACAGTCGATTCCTTTCCTCGAAAAACTCTTTTCCTTATAAGTTGTATTAAGCCAGGGATCGATATAAGAATAGAGTTTATAATTCAGGATTTTATTGGGCATTACGGCTAATATGATCGAGTATTTCTCCTTTAAAGCCAAAATTTCATCACTTAGATTTTCCGAATTATCGTTTACAATAGTTCGGTTTTTTAATGAGATTTCATCCATTTGAGACTGCTTTTTCAACATTTCCAGCGAATAATCATATTTAAACGGAATCTGAGAAATGTATTTTTTTCCGGTGCATCCGAAACATATACCAATAGCCAGCATAATTATTACCTGCTTCATAAATTTATTATTGAATAATATTAAAGAGATCAAACCTCAGAAAATGTAAATTGTAATTATAATTTCTGAAAAACATCCAACAGCAATTGTAATAATTGTGGATGTAAAAACTAAATGAAGTGGTATTTGATAGTTATAAATACACTCTCATTTTCAAGAGCATTGTTTCACAAATATAAATACAATAATTTTAAAAATTACTATCAATTTTTAAAAAATATAAGATTATTTTTACTTTAAAATAATAATTAAACTTATTTTTGCTACAATTAATTATTTTAAAAAAGAACAAATTCAGATAAATACTAAAAAATGAGTAAAAAAAATGTTGATATCAGAGTTATATTTTTCTTTGCGGTATTATTAATCGTCGCGATTATTTACTTCCTAATTCAGTTTTTTAATCATGTCGATTGCGAAGATGCCAAATTCTATATTTTCTCTGATCATTCGCAAAGTAATGAAGCAGTAGAATTCTACGATAAAACTCCCAACTCAAAATCATGGAAATGGGATTTTGGAGATGGTGCTACAATTGATAAAAGACAACACACCTTTCACGTCTATAAAAACTCCGGAACATACCTTGTTACATTAACAATAAATGAAAACTGTGTTCATACAAAAGAAATTGTACTAAAGGATAAATATGCTTCTGAAAAGTTAGGAACGCCTAAAATTATTCCTCCTAAAATTATTACCGCAGGGCAACCCACTTATTTTAAGTCGATATCACAAAATGCTAAAACATGGGAATGGGCTTTTGGAGAGAACAAAGCTATTGACGAAACCTCTTCAAATCCTGTTTATACTTTTTCGAGTCCTGGCGAAAAAACCATAACGCTTGTAATTAATGGTGATTTTAGCCGGGTAGCAAAAATGACTATTTATGTACATCCAAAAGTCATTAAAAAAACAAATCCGCTTGATGTTACCTCCTATGTTTACGAGAAAAATGCGGATGCCTTTGCTTTGCCACGAGGTACTGTAAAAAAAGATCCGCTAGATGATATGCTGCAATACGTTCCTGTTGCACCAAAAAACAAGACAAAAAAAGACAGCGTAGAAGTAGTTAAAAAAGCACCGAAAATATCCGAAGATCAGTTCGAAATTTTATTGAATAAAGTAGCTGAAGGCAGTAAAGTAAAAGATGATTTTGCTGAATTTTTATGTGATGATCTTGAAATTCCAATTGTAAAAAACAATAACGATCTCTTGACTTTTGCCCAGTTATGCGCCAATATCAAAGGCAAAAAAATAAAAATAGAATCCATTAGACTAAACAAAGACAAAACCAATAATTGTATTAAGGGAATGTCTATAAACTATAAAGTAAAAAAATATTTGATTTGGGTTAAAGATTAAAAATACTATGGAACAAGAACAAAATGTTTTTAGCACCGAATTATTGAGTGCTTTTGAAATCGCAAAAAAAATTGCCAAAACTAATTCAAACCAATATTATTCAGCTTCTCATTTATTAAAAGCAATTTTAAATCGGGATTTATCGCTTTTAAAACGTCTTGAAGCTATGGGCAAGGATGTTTATTATCTTGATGAATGGGCCGAAGTGCGTATGGAAGACGAACCCAAAACAACTCATGTTTCTGATGCTGAACCAAGCGATCTTATTGATGAAATTATTAAAGAAGCAGACTCCATACGGATTGCTTTGAATGAAGATGAAATTGGTCTTTATGCAATAATGGTCGCCATTAGTTCTCCGGGTGTTAGTTTTAATTTCGATCAGATGAAAACGTATCCAATTTCAAGAAATGAACTATTGGAAGATCAGGTTATTGCTCCTCAAGATGCAGGTATTGCGAAACAAGAAATCAAAAAAGGTTTTTTAAGTAAATATTGTATTTATAAAAATGCTGAGAAGAAAAAGAACCGAATAATTGCCATTGGCAGAGAATCTGAATTAAATACAATCAAAGAAATCCTTTGTCGTTTCTCTAAACCAAACGTGCTATTAATTGGTGATCGAGGAATTGGCAAATCGATATTAATCGATACACTTGTACAACATGTAATTGCCAATCAGGTTCCTGAAGTTTTAAACAAAGTGCAGCTTTTCGAACTAGATTTATCTTCTTTAATTGCCGGCGCTTCGTACAAAGGTGAAATCGAAGACCGATTAAAAAATTGCATTCAGGAATTAAAACAGTATCCAAAAGCAATTCTTATTATTGAAGAAATTCATACTTTACTGGATAAAAATGGTGGAGATTCCGGTGTTTCGAATGTATTGAAAGGCGAATTAGCAAAAGGACTAAACATAATTGCTACTTCTACAATCGACGAATACACTAAGAGAATTGAAAAAGAACAAGGCCTTTCAGTCATGTTTGAAATAGTAAAATTAGAAGAATCTGCTGATGATACTTTATTCCGAATGATTCGCGAATCTATTAAAACGTATCAGGAACATCATAAAATACAAATTGATGACGAAACTATATCTGAATCGATTCGCTTATCCAGAAGATATTTAAAAGAAAAAAGTTTACCGGAATCCGCTATCAATCTTATTGATCATACAATGTCGGTTCTAAAAACTTCCGGAGAAACATTCTTAAAACAAAAACAATCTCTTCTTGATAAACTTGGGTTTCTAAAAACCAACGAAACCAATTTATCTGAAGAACAATTAATCAAAGAATGCAATTGGTTTTTGACGGATTTAGTAAATAAGACAACCTTTTTGATGGATATTGAGGAGCAAAATGAAACTAAAACATTAGACACTTCATCATCAATTATAATTTACACTGAAAACCTACTTAATATTCTTGAACAAAAAGCATTAGACAAACGAGTGCATATAGAAGCATTTGATTTGTCTCTTATTATTGCTCAAAAAACAGGTATTCCAGCCGGAAAATTAAAAGAAGAAGAGAAACAAAAGCTTAATAATATTGAAGAAGTTTTAAACAAAAGAGTTATTGGTCAGGATCATTGTATTGCAACGGTTGCAGGATCTATTTTAGAGTCAAGATCAGGATTAAGCAAGGCAGGACAACCTATTGCTTCTTTCTTTTTCCTTGGGCCAACCGGAACCGGGAAAACAGAATTAGCAAAAAGTTTGGCTGAATTTCTTTTTCAGGATGAAAATGCCATCATACGATTTGATATGTCAGAATTTAAAGAAGAACATTCAGCTGCATTGCTTTATGGAGCTCCTCCTGGATATGTTGGTTATGAAGAAGGTGGGTTATTAGTAAACAAAATCAGGCAAAAACCTTACTCTATTGTATTATTTGATGAAATCGAAAAAGCTCACACTTCTGTTTATGATGTTTTTCTTCAAATTATGGATGAAGGGAAATTACATGATCGATTAGGAAAAGAAGGTGATTTCTCGAATGCTATTATCTTATTTACTTCAAACATTGGTGCTGATCATATTGTGGAAACCTTTAATAGTGGAAAAATTCCGACTTCAACTTCTTTAATGGAAATTATGGGTAATTATTTTAGACCTGAATTTTTAGGAAGGTTAACCGAAATAGTACCTTTTGCACCTATCAGTAAAGAAAATGCTCTAAAAATATTTGAAATCCATCTCAAGAAAGAGTTTATGGATTTGTTAAAAAATATCAATATTAAAGTTGAAATTCCGATAGAAGCGAAACTTTATCTTGCAGAAAATGGCTACAATGCCAAATACGGAGCAAGACCTATAAAAAGTATTATAAGAAGTCACTTAAGAAGACCTTTGGCTAAGAAAATAATCTCAGGAGAAGTTAAAGATGGCGACACCATGACTGTTGTTATTGAGAATAACGAGATAAAATGGATTAAAGAAGAAATCGTAAATATTCTCGAAAATTAATTGACAGAATGTATTATAAAAAAAACGCTAAGAATCTTAGCGTTTTCTGTTTTATATTAATCTAAAACCAAACCAATCTGGCCGTCATCATCTAATTCAGTTTCAACTGAATCACCTTCTGATAATTCCGGTTTTTCAGGAACTTCTTCAATTGGCTCTTCATAAGGTAATGGATCCAGCAAATTGACTTGTTTTAACTTATCTGTTGTCAATTGATTTCCTAAAGCTTTAAAGCCTTTTACAGCAATAAAATCTTCAACGTCAATATGTAAATCTTCTTTCTGAACTCCTTTTACTTTTGCAAAAATTAATTGTGCTACCGGACGATAATCTGTTGATACAATTTCTAATTGCGAATTTGGATGATCTGTAATAAAACTTTCTTCTTTTCCTTCATTTTCTACAAGGAAACGTTTCAGATAATAGCGTTCTTTTTCTCCATCGTAATAAATAGCCGAAATTGGTTTTTTAGGATTAAATTTTTCCAACACAATCATATCTTCTTCAAAATGAGTTGACAGTTCCGGAATAATAACTTTTAATTTACCTGTCTGACTAATTACTAAGATTTTATCACTTGGTTTAAATTCACCTAACAACTCACCTCTGGCATCAACATTTAAACGTTTAACGGTATCATCAAACCAAACTTTTCTTGGCAATAAAGTCGAAATTCCTTTTTCTTTTAGCTCGATTTTCTTGATTGGATATTTTGTTACCAAATTTCCTTTTGAAGCCCTGCCTTTAATGGCAAGCTTAGCAAAATCAATATCGAATTTCAGTTTTTTGATTGTTCCCACCTGACGCAATAAAATTGTTACGACCTCAGCCTCTCCATTCGGATTATGTGAAAAATAAACAACCTGAGAACCATTCGTGCCATTTGTTAAATCGTAAGCTTTATCTCTCGTTACACCCGAAACATTGAAACGTTTTATATACGAAGGACCAGATTTACCATCACGATACATCATATTATAAAT
>Ga0247804_10000131_pt1 | contig 36568 bp, 31 predicted proteins | sample UWRJL029104C1_FD_181142 | JGI IMG/M metagenome (GOLD analysis project Ga0247804, IMG submission 181142) | Plant litter microbial communities from Arlington Agricultural Research Station in Wisconsin, United States - UWRJ-L029-104C-1 | ecosystem: Environmental > Terrestrial > Plant litter >... | reverse complement strand
GAAATTATGCTACAATTACCTCTGTTATGGCTTCAAGACTTCCAACAGTTGCGATTATCGGTCAAGCGAACGTCGGAAAGAGTTCGCTTTTTAATCGTTTTGTAAAAAGTAAACAAGCTATCGTTGCCCGTGAAGCAGGTACTACTCGCGACAACGTTCTTGGCAAGGTAAACCACCTCGACCACACCTTCTGGATGGTTGATACCGCCGGCCTAAAAGACCCTAATGACGATTTCGAAGCGTCTATTCAAGAGCAAATTACTGAAGCTGCTGAAGCTGCTGACGTTATCCTTGTAATGGTTGATGGTACACAGTATGCCAGCGACGAAGACCGTATTGTTGCTAAAAAAGCCCTCAAAAGCAAAAAACCAGTTATTCTTCTGATTAACAAAACCGACCTTGCCGGTGCATTACCAAACGACGAATACCTTCGCCTTGGTATTAAAACCATCATCCGTACAAGTGCCGAGCACGGTACTGGTGTTCTTGAGACGCTCGACTCTGTTACTGACATGATCCCTGCTATGAGCGAACGTGACGACCCTGATACTATCGTTGTATCGTTAATTGGCCGTCCAAACGTCGGTAAAAGCAACTTGTTCAACACCCTTGCTGGCAAGCAACAAGCTTTGGTCGCAAACATCGCCGGTACTACTCGCGATATCAACCGCGTCCGTGTTAAGTACAAGACACAAAGCATTGAACTCCTCGACACCGCTGGTATGCGTAAGCCTGGTAAGCAAGAAGTAGGAATTGAAAAATTCTCTGTTCTTCGTAGCCTCCAAGCCATTGAAGAGAGCGACATTTGTTTCCTCCTTATGGATGTGAACGAAATTAATACCCAACTTGACCAACGTCTTGCTGGTATTATCGACGAAGCAGGCAAGGGCCTTGTGATTGTTGTTTCTAAATGGGACAGCGTTGAAGAAAAGGATGCATTTACCCGTGATGCGCTTGCACCAAAAATCGCTTCAAACTTTAAATTCGTTCCATGGGCACCATTAATCTTTACCAGTAGCGTTACTGGCCAAAACGTTTCGAAATTATTCGACCTTATTCTTGAAATCGACGTCCGTCGCCACCAAGAAGTTAAAACTCGTAAACTGAACGACATGCTACAAAACGTTGTCTCACGCCACCCGCCTGCAGGCCTTAAAAACACCCACCCGAAACTTCGTTACATGGTACAAACCGATACATCACCTCCATGGTTTGTTATCTACGGTAGCAACTTGAAGTTTATTCACTGGAGCTACAAACGCCACCTCGAACGCATCATGCGTGAAGAGAATGACTTTGTTGGAACTGCTATTCGTTTTAGCTTCCGCGACGAGAAGCAAATTAAAGCTAACCGCGAAAAAGCTGAGTACGATGCTAAAGAAGCTGCTAAGGCAGCGGCAAAAGAGCTTGCGAACCCAACGGTGTACGATGAAGACGGAAACGCAATAAAGGCAGAAGTACCAGTTAAGGTAAAGGCGAAAACTAAAGTTCAATCCGAAGTTCAAACTCCAGCCAAAGCGGAAGCAAAACCTACAGTCATCGGCAAGCCTAAAACAGCTGGTAAAGCGAAAGCTAACTCCGACCCTAAAGTGAAGCCAAACGGCAAAGCGAAGGCCGCTTCTAAAGCAGCCAAGGCAACAAAAAAGCCGTTCAAATACGGCAAATAAATTCTTATAATTAGTTGTTCAGCCCTGAGGCCTCATCTCGAAAGAGAGAGGCCTCAGAAGCTTAGGGGCGAAACGGAGGAGGTTAGGGCGATTGCCGGTTAGTGGCTTTTCGCCGTTCGCGCAAATCGATGCACGTGGCGAGTACCGCACGCTGGCGGCGCAACCGGTGAAGCATCACGAATCCGGCGACCAGAATGATCACGAATTCGGCAGCAATCAGCCAGCCGACACCCATTCCAAACAAGGCGTCGACGACCACGAATGCGGCAGCCACACCCACGACAAAGGCAACGACCTTGTCATACATCATCTCGTGATCGGCCGCTCGGCTTTCGGCCTCATAGGCCTTCAGCAGTTCGCGACGATTCATCAGGATGACGATGGCAATGCCGAGCATAGCCGAAAGTACCAACAGGATGATATTCATCATCTATCCAATCTTCTTCAATACAAGTAACAATCAGGAGCACATAAAATGAATGTGCGGCTACAGTGGGTCCATTCACTCCGTTTCTAAGGTTCGAGTTCTCCAAATAATTTGCAAAACTAGTATATATTATAGCATAATTACAATAAAATTTCAATGCGGTACAATAGAACAAGATATGAAATTACTATTCGCTCAAGGAAACCCGGGCCGTCAATATGCCCGCACCCGCCACAATACTGGCTTTATTACTCTTGACGCTTTAGCAGAGGCGCAAGGCGCCACCTGGAGTACACAAACCAAGTTCCGTGCGGACATCGCTGAAATCTCCGTACAGGGCGAAAAAGTGCTGTTAATAAAGCCGCTTTCTTTTTACAACGAAACCGGCCAGATAGCTCGAGGGTTAGTCGACTTTTATAAACTCGAACCCTCGGAAGACTTATTAGTTATTCACGACGAGCTTGCTTTGCCATTTGGCACCATCCGCGTGCGCCAAAAGGGGAGCGATGCAGGTAATAACGGCATCAAAAGCATCAATGCCCACCTGGGAGAAAACTATGCCCGTATTCGGGTTGGCATCTGGAATGAACGCCGCGACATTATGGACGATGCCGACTTCGTGCTGAGTGCTTTTTCTGAAGAGGAAAGTAAACTACTCAGCACCCTTGTTGAAACAAAAATAACACCGCTTATAAGTGCTTTCGTTAAAGGCGAATTAGAGCCCGTTAGTCACAAACTCGACGCGTAACGCGGTCATGCTTGCACTCGGCTACGTTTTATACCATACTTACCCTTGGTTTTCGGTCGAGTCGACGCATCAGCTAGACCCCCAGAAACAGTAGTTCTACAGATCATTGGAGAAGGAGATATGGATAACCAGAAGGTTGATAATCAGAACGAATCTCACGCCCGTGCGACTGCCGCTATGAAGACCGAGATCCTTGAACGGATCGCGAAATTCGCTGCCGACAAACGCGCCGGCGGAACAAGGGCGCTCCAGGGTGCAGTTTCGTTCAGCTTCCTGTACCAAAAGCACGTTTCGCCGCTCGGCAGGCTGTTTCAACGTCGAAACTCCCAGCCTTCTAAGGCTAAGGTGGATCACGCTGCATGGCAGGTCGGCTCTTTGATGAAGCTGCCCGCCGCAAGCCTGTACATTGACGTGAACGGCCAAGGTTACATCGCCACAACATCACACGCTCCACAGCATGCAAATGAAATCACGCTGGTCATACGGGAAAGCCTCGACGGCATGGCCTACGAGCAGCTCGAAGAAATCCGAGCGTTGCTGCGAAGGTCACACGGATAAGCAAGCCCTCACCGCACAACTTCATCCATCTGAAACTACAAAACCCCCGCTCATAACGAGCGGGGGTTTTTCATAATATTTCTTGAAAAGGTACCAGGTAAGGGTGGGCATCACCTGGTACCATTTCACCCTTTAACCCACCCGGAAATGTTCTGGTAAAGCGTCGCGACCGATAAATTAAATATGGAGCGCGCCTGATTGAATCTCGCAGAGGACAATCACTACTGTATAGTTACCGTTGAACATTTCTTAATTGGGAGTCCGGACCAACTAATAAATTAGAAGGAGGGGCGTTAAAGGGATTAGTAAACATACAAGACTGTCGAGATAAATCTAGGCTAGGAAAGTGGAGGGTATTTACTTTAAAAGCGTCTTGTATGCTACCTAACATAAGCAGTACAATAAATTGTAACTACCGTTAGAAATAGGGGGTATAAGGTGCTTGACACGAGCTATTGCTGTATCAATCGCTTCGAAGTATAGCACTTAGTTGACTTTGTGTCAATACATACTTGAGGGTAAACATGAAAATCAGTAATATCAATAGAGAAAGTATAGTAAGCAAAAGCTTCTTATCACCCCTGTTACAACTAGCAAAACCACCAGAAGAATTGTTCATAAAGGGAATTTTGCCAATTTCGCGACCACCCGTCGTTGCCATAATTGGAACCCGCCGTCCAACCGCCTATGGGCGCGAAATAACCCAAACATTAGCCACCGATTTAGCCCGAAGTGGGGTAGTGGTGGTTAGCGGGCTAGCGTCGGGAATCGACACGATTGCACACACAGCCACGCTCGATGCGGGCGGCATAACCATTGCCATCCTGGCGCAAGGCTTGCACAGTATCTACCCAGCTGCCAATAAGGGCTTGGCCGAACGAATCACGAAAAACGGTGCGCTGATAACCGAATACTATATGGGAGAGGAGGCAATGAAGCACCACTTCTTAGCCCGCAACCGAATCGTCAGTGGCCTCGCAGACGCTGTCATCGTTACCGAAGCCGCCGATAAAAGCGGTACCTTCTCGACCGTAGCGCACGCCCTCGAGCAGAACAAGGAGGTGTTTGCAGTGCCGGGACCAATAACTAGTCTGCTGTCGGCCGGGCCAAACCGGTTGCTACAGCAAGGCGCACACGTGGTGTTATCGGCAAAGGATGTACTAGAAGTAATTGCGCCCGAGCTTATCGCCGGGCAGCGGAAGTTTGTGTTTGGAAATACGCCACTAGAAGCGAAAATTATCGAGCTCATACAACAAGGTATTAGAGATGGAGACGAGCTAGTTGCACAGTCCCAAGCAAGCGCCAGCGAGTTTATGGAAGCACTGACGATGATGGAACTGAACGGTGTAGTAAAACCATTGGGTGCAAACCAATGGGGCCTCGCGTATTAGCTTTTTAATGCTATTTATGCTATAATATATAGTACTGCATGTTTCAGACCAATTGTTTGAAGCTCTGCAAGAACTTCGAACACCTACCAGGAAGGTCACGATGACCAGATCCGAAGAAATTGCCCGGCTGTCTGTTGCCCTCGAGACGTTTAAGATGGCGGCCGACAACCAGCTGACGTACCCCCATTTACGCGCCTATCAGGTAGATTCCATCTATACTGATGGCTCTAACAGTGGCGGCCAACGTTACACCTGGAAAAAGGATGCCGCAGGGGAGATCATCTGCCTTGAGCCATTGGTCCAACTCGGCGGAGCCCTGCTCGTCGTGTATCGGGTCGCGAACGAAGGCCCTGAATCGACATCGTACGGTGCCTATTCTGGGAACGGTGCCACCTACGCGCGACTCACCATCGACGAAGTGGCCAAACTTTTCTTGCGACCCGACTCAGTTGCGCACGAGGCATACTTCGAAGGGGTCGTGAGCGTGATCACCATCGCCGCCAGCCAACTGAGCCCCGTTCCCTCCAAGTAGATGCCGTTCGAAGTGCCGGTCACCCATTAGTGGGTGGCCGGCGTTTCATTTTCACGGTAGGGCATTTTATTGTATAATCATAGTAGGACTTTTACCTTTCACAATTCGACACATTGGAGCATTCATGAGTACCGATAGACTCGAACTGAGAGATTTTGGCAATGGAATTTTGGCCGGCCTCACAATCAGGGGCGTTCGCATTCTGGATGAGCACCAGCTCGCCAACCTCCACAAGTCCTTCCTGGTAGCCTTCAAGGTTGTAGAGGAGCAGCTGGGCCGCCACAACCTGCATTTCGCAATCATTACCCATAAGGTCTACGGCACAAGCGGAGATGTTGACCAGATCTTCCGGAACTGGCTTGGACTTTGGGCAACGAAGGATGCACCAGGTACTCTGTACCGACTCAACATCAGCGAGGCGAGTGCAGAAAAACTCCTTTCTGGACTACCCGGTGGTCGCGACCTGTACTTGGATGCTACAAATGCATTCTTGAAACAATACCGCGGCTACTAACCACAAAAGTCCACCCCGGGCCGCCACAGTACGTGGCGGCCCTTTAACCTTTTGTTCAGAATAGTTTAACTAAGCTACCAAGTAGGAGCTTTACAAACTCATCCAATTTGTATAAAGTAACGCCTTGTGTTTAGCTAAACATTGATTCCTTACATAAAAATATAAGAACAGAAACGTACAATAGAATATATATGAGCAAGAATTTAGTTATCGTAGAGTCCCCAGCAAAAGCTAAAACAATCGAGAAATACCTCGGTAGCGACTTTACCGTACTATCAAGTGTTGGTCATATACGCTCTATTGCCAAAAAGACCAAAGATGGCACTCCGCCAATTGATGTTGCTAACAATTTCAACACAACGTACGAAATCGATGTTGAGAAGAAAAAAACAATTGCCGAACTCAAAAGAGCTGCGAAAACCGCCGAAGACATCTGGCTTGCAACCGATGAAGACCGCGAAGGTGAAGCGATTGCTTGGCACCTTTGCGAAGTCCTAGGACTCGACCCAACTAAAACGAAACGTATTGTTTTCCACGAAATTACCAAGTCTGCCATTGAAGCAGCCATTAAAGAACCTCGTACCGTTGACATGGAATTAGTCCAAGCCCAACAGGCTCGCCAAATTTTGGACCGTCTTGTAGGTTTCGAACTTAGCCCAGTGATCTGGCAAAAAGTTCCTGGCGGTAAATCTGCCGGTCGTGTGCAATCGCCAGCTGTTCGTCTATTAGTAGAACGTGAACGTGAAATCCAAGGTTTCGAAGGTTCATTCCAGTTCAAGGTCACTGCCGAGTTCACCCAAAGCGGCGAAACGGTTAAAGCTGAACTTCCTCAAAAATTCAAAACCGAAGAAGAAGCGCAGACATTCCTCGATTCTTTAAAGAACGCTACCTTTAGCGTATCGAACGTCACCACTAGTCCTGGTACCCGTAACCCTGGTGCACCATTCACTACCAGCACCTTGCAACAAGAAGCCAACAGCAAGCTTGGCTTTGGTGCCCGCGCTACCATGAGCAGCGCCCAAAAGTTGTACCAAGAAGGTAAAATTACCTACATGCGTACCGACTCGAATACGTTAAGCGGCCAAGCTATCGCTGCAGCTGCCGATTATATTAAGGGTGCTTTCGGGGAAGAATATTCTCAAGTTCGTCAATTCAAAACTAAATCATCAAGCGCCCAAGAGGCCCACGAAGCAATTCGTCCAACCGACATGTCGGCCGAACGGGGAAGCTCTAACGAATACGACCAAAAGCTCTACGACCTTATCCGTCGCCGAACACTTGCCAGCCAAATGGCTCCTGCAAAACTTGAAAAGACAGTCGTCACTATTACCGTCAGCACCTCAGATAAAAGCTTTGAATCTAAAGGTGAGGTTATTATCTTCCCTGGTTTCTTGAAAGTGTACGGCGCTGGTAAAAAAGATCCAGATATTCTTCCAGCGATGTCTGCCGGCGATTACCTACAACTCGAACACGCCGACGCTCGCCAAACCTTTGCCCGCCCACCAGCGCGCTTTACCGAAGGTTCACTCGTTAAAAAACTTGAAGAGCTCGGCATTGGCCGTCCATCTACCTACGCAACTATTATTAACACCATTCAAGTACGTGATTACGTTGAAAAAGGCGAGGGCGAAGGCGACGAACGTGATGTTATTACTTTAGGCGTCACACCCGGCAACGACGTTGTCCGTGAAGTTGTCAAAGAAAAAACTGGTGCCGACCGCGGCAAGCTTGTACCAACTTCTATTGGTATGATGATGAGCGACTTCTTAACCGAACACTTCGAACAAGTAGTGAACTTCGGTTTTACCGCTGAAGTTGAACAAGACTTTGACCAAATCGCTGCTGGCGCCTTGGCTCGAAACGTTATGTTAGACAAATTCTACCAACCATTCCATAAACTTGTTGAACAATCTGGCAGCATCGACCGTTCAAAAGTCGCCCAGTCAACTCCTATCGGCACCGACCCTAAAAGCGGCAAGATGATTTACGCCCGCTTTGGTCGCTTTGGTCCAATGCTGCAACTCGGCGACACCGAAAGCGAAGAAAAACCAACTTTCGCTCCAATGCCAAAGGGTGCCCGCATTGAAACCGTCACCCTCGAAGAAGCCCTTAAAGCCTTCCAACTTCCTCGCGTGGTCGGCGAAACTGCCGACGGCCTTGTCATTAAAGCCAACATTGGCCGTTTTGGTCCATACATCCAAGTCGATAAACTGTTCGTCAGTATTAAACCAATCGACCCACACGACATTACCCTCGAGCAAGCGCTTGAACTGTACGCCGAGAAAATCAAAACAGAAGCTGCTAAAAACATCTCCGACTTTGGTGATGGTATTAAAGTGCTCAATGGTCGCTACGGCCCCTACATTACCGACGGTAAAAAGAACGCAAAAATTCCTAAAGACCAAAAGCCTGAAGAAATTACCCACGAACAAGCCAAGCAAATGATTACCGATGCACCTGCCGCCAAGACAAAGGGTCGGTTCGCTAAACGTACAACTGCTGCGCCGAAGGCTCGAAAATCAGCTACAAAGAAGACTACAGCTAAAAAACCGGCTGCAAAAAAAGCTGCAAAACCAAAAACGGTTAAAGCGACTCGCATACCGGCTGCAAAATAGCTTACCTAGACAAATATTACATTTTGTATTATAATATTGATAGTTTTTCACCAATCTACACGATAGGAACGAAAAATGTTCTTGTTAGTGTTGGAAGTTTTATCCTACTGCCACCAACCCGGTCCAGATAGGCAAATCCTATACTCTTTAGGGAGCAAGTGAATATATGGTTACTGATTTGATAATCCCAGGGTTTGCCCTGCCGCCAGAGTTCGAAAGCCTGCTAGCGATCACGTACTCGGTGTTTCTCATCTTGTTCACCGCCTCGACGATGGTGGTTGCTTGGAAAGCAGTTCGAGATGCTCATCGCAGCCATTTGCGCGGCGAGCCGGGATACGGTCCTTCGATCATCCGGGCGCTAACTGCAGTCGTAATAAATGTAGCTGCGCTGTTTCTCGTGATTTTTGGACTGGTACAGATACCGTATGCGTATGTGTTGCTTATTTTCATATATATAGCCTTCGCTACGCTTGCGCTGTTCATGTGTATCTGCTGGGCCCTGTTGAGCCACCTAGACAAAAGGGCCACTCAACGCCACAACTAACCAACCTCCGCCTAACAACAAGGGGCGCTCGATGATTCTTCGTGAGTCTAGGGCGCCCCTAAAAAATATCCGTTCGTCTCACCTCAAGTTGACTTTTCATTAAGTTTATGCTATTATATATCTGTTAAGTTTTTGTCGAGCGTTTAATCGCCCCATAACTTCGCCCCTTAAAGCTTCATTCGTTATTCAATTAGTTTTTTCCTGTTGCCGTAAGGCGACTAATCCTATAGAAAAGGGAACCATGAACTCCGTACGTAAAGCACTGTTGGCCATTGTCGCAACCGTCGCACTTGCTGGCAGCCTTGCCGGCTGTGCAGATGGCGGCAACACAACCATCGATGAGCCCATCGACACCCTGATTCGGACTGAGACGACGGCGCTAATCTACACCAACACCAGCGACGTCATCACCAAGTACGTCGACGCAGGTGGGAATGTTCGCTTCGAGGAGGGTTACACCTCTAAGGACACCGAGATCAAGAGCCCCGACTACGCCTACTACCAGTCCGACCCAATCATCCTCGACGACACCATCGAGATCGAAGGCACAACCTACCCGATTTCGACGGAGCTCTACATCGACTTCCAGATGTCTACGGCCGAAATGATTCCGGCGTACAACGAGATTGTTGCCCCAAACGTAGCAACAGCACCGACCCCGTTCTTCCTGAATGATCCCTCAATCCAGGAAGTCTTTGCCCGGTATGTTCGCGATGATATTAGCAGAGCGATCAACAACGGTGAGCTGCCTAAAGTTCAGCTCACGCCGAGCGGCAAGGCGACTGTCGTCACCGATGCGGACATCGCTCAGGCGAAACGTGACGGAGTTTCCGCACGTGAGGCCTACGCGCGGTTCATTTCGGAGACAACGTACGACTCCAGTCGGTACTTCTACTCCAACTACTGTGGCACCTATGGTGTCCAGCGGGACAGTGCAGAACTGACAACCGCCCTCGCGGTCCGTTTCCCGAATGTCGGCGCCACTTTCATTGTCAGCACGAACGAGACAACAATCAACATAGAGACAGCCGAGCCCTGTACTATCGTCAGCATAGGCGAATCCCAATCGAACAACCAGAACCAGAGCTACAACTCCGGCGACGACCTGTTTTACTCAGAGTACTACAACTAATGAACGATCAGCTTTAAGAAAAGGGCGGCAGCAATGTCGCCCTTTTTCATATCCAAAATTTTCACCAATCATGTTATGCTTACTAAATGAAACAGCGGTGGGCACCTGGCTTTACAATCGTAGAACTTCTAATTGTAGTGGTGGTTATCGCAATTCTTGTAGCAATTACCGTGGTCAGCTATAACGGCATCACAAAACAAACCGCAGAGGCTGCCGTCAAATCGCACCTCAATGATGTTGCCGCCCAGATGCGGCTTGAATTGCACGATTCATACGCGTTTCCAAGCACATTGCCCGCAAACCTTACGGCAACCTCAAACGTTACTGTACAAGTAAAGTCAGCAGGGGTAGAGATGCACTACGCGGGCCTGACCCCAGTCCAAAATGGGGTACTGTTCTCGGTCATCTGCCAAAACCTTATTGATAGCGGCGTCGGCAAAGGTCAAGACCAAGGTGGCAACGTGCAAGATTATATCACCGGCTGCGGAAACTGGAATTACAACAAAGTACAGATAGGTGGCTGGGACAACGAGGTATGGGACACGCCAGTCGATGTTCAACAATTACGTGACTATGGCAACACCTTCACTACCAATACCGCCTACCATAAAGTCGGTCACGAATCGACAGTTAAGACATTCTACAACACCTTAGCCGATAACTTCTTACGTCAAGGTGGTGCATCACCCCTTACAAGCTTCTGGGATTATTGGGCAAGCCCTGAAAGTGGGGGAGTTTCCTATGAAGCGCTGCCAGATGGCCAAAAGGCAGATTACTATTGTGCCGAAGCTCAATCCAAACGGGTCTCTAGCGTCATCTGGCACGTCACCCAAACCAACAATATCGCTACCGGCCCCTGTTAACGACACTCGTCTCTTTACTCTTAGACCACATACTGTGGATAACTAAAGCCCCACAACATTATGTATAGGGCCTGTCGAATATATGCTATAATTGAATTAATATATAAAGTCTTTGACATTCTTCATATAATCTTATATAATGATACTCAATACTTAATAGATTTTAATTACCTGTGGTGTGGTGGAGAGAAAGATAAAGCACATGACTGAAACTGCGACCGAAACTAAACAAATCGACCTCAAAACAGGGGTGAGTGATATTATTTCTCTCATTGAGCAAGAGCGCGAACGTGAAATCATCACTCGTCGTTTTGGCCTATACGACCGGCGCGAAACACTTGAACAAATTGGTGAGCTGCTTGGCATCACCCGTGAACGCGTTCGTCAACTTGAGAAGGCGATTCTTATTCGCCTTAAAATCGCTGCCGAAGAAGGTAAGACCGATGCCGTTTCTCAACTTGAGAAGGTATTTATTCGTACATTAAGCGAGAACGGCCGCGCCGCTCGCACTCAAGACCTTGCTGATAAAATCTACGGCAAAGTAACAAACCAACAAGAACGTGCCCACGTCGCTTTCATCGCAACACTTTCTCCAGGCCTAACCACTCTTGACGAGAACGACACTTACTTCCAAGCTGTTGCTATTGCCGATTACGGTGACGAAAAGAAGCTAAAAAGCCGTGTTGACGAAATCGTCGCCACTGTTAAAGAAGCGAAAGAACCACAAACTGTTGACCAACTCTTCGACAAACTAAGCTACGAACAACCCCTACAGGTAAGTGCCCTTGCCAGCATCAGCAAGCAACTTGCTCACCTTAAAGACTCTTGGGGTCTTACTAAATGGCCAACCGTTAACCCTAAAAATATTCGTGACAAAATTTACGTTATTCTTGCGGACAACAAAAAGCCAATGCACTTTTCTGAAATTGCTAAGTCAATCAAGGGAAGTACTTTCAAACGTAAAGACGTTACAACTCAAGCTATTCACAACGAACTTATCAAAGACAAGCGCTTTGTACTTATCGGCCGTGGTATTTACGCCCTCGACAACTGGGGTTACAGCAAAGGTACCGTTAGCGACATCATCTCTTCTGTACTGAAAGACGCTAAAGAACCATTACACCGCGACGAAATCGTAAAGCGTGTTTTGAAAAGCCGTCAAGTAAAAGAGACGACTATTCTTTTGAACCTGCAAAGCAAAGCACAGTTCAAGCGCGTTGCTAAAGCAACATACGTTTTAGCTGACGAAGCTTAAGACTACGAACCGCAACTCAATGTAGACCCTACGGGGTCTTTTTGATTGCTTTTAACGCAAAATTATGCCATAATATACTCACTAGAAATAGTACCTTTTCACTACCCACCACAAACCGCTTGCTTCCAAATTGGAGAATGATGCCTCAAACGCACTACGAAGTGCTCGGTGTGGCAATCACTGCCACACCGAATGATATCCGTAAGGCCTATCAAGTATTAGCTCGGCGATGGCACCCAGACTTGTCTGCCCATCTTGCCGACAGTGCTCAGCGCACCGCAGCGAATGAGCGTTTCAAACTCATCACTGCGGCGTACAACACGTTGAATCACCCCGACCAACGGCGCAAGTATGACGCGACGCTGCAGCCCGCAAGGCCCACGCAAGAGTCTTACTTCTCTCCGGCGTCAAAGCCATATTTTGATTTTTCGTCACCCAACGGCTACTTCGGGGCCGGTCCGATTGCAGATTACTTCCGTGGCGACTTCTACGCTCCACCTCAAACAGATACGGAGCGAGAGGAGGCGCTTCGCCAGGCACAAGAGCGTGTCGACGCACAATCTCGTGAAAGCAAAGAGCGTGTAGAGCGCATGGTTCGAGAAAGCCACGAACGCATCGCTCGCCTCATCGGTGATGCAGCTATTCGTCAGCAAGGTTTTCAAAGTTTCCGGGATCTGTAGTAAGGGAACCGTCTAGTACAACCGCCGGAGAGCAATACTCTCCGGCATCCCCTAAAGTTTTGAGCTACTTCGTTATGCCAGCTAAAGATTTTAGAGGATAGACCAACGTCAACAAAAAACAAAGTCAGTAAGTTCAGTACGTATTGATATTTTATGCCAATTATGCTATAATAAAAGTATATCAAAACGCTCATGTTGCCTTAAAGCATCAGAGGTGCGAGAATAGAAACAATCATGGAATTCATCGGATTCATTTTTAACTTATTACTACAATGGTACATCTGGATACCAATTGTTTTAGTGCTCGCGTATCTTACCTGGCGCAACAACCGAAAAGCCGAAGTTATCGCCAATATGGATGGTGTTTTATTGATTTTGGAAATTCCAAAAACCAACGATAAAAGTGAACTTGCTGCCGAGCAAATGTTTGCCAGCTTGCACGGTATTTTGCGTGATCGCCAAGAACTAAAAGAAAATGGGGGAGTGCAAGAGCACCTCAGCTTCGAATTTGCTTCAGTGAACGGGCAAATCCGCTTCTACGTTTGGGTACCTAAAAACCTTCGAAGTTTCGTTGAGGGTCAAATTTATTCACAGTATCCAACCGTTCAAATTCGCCCAGCGGATGAAGATTACACTGCGCACGAACGCCAACATAACGTCGTTTACACTACCGATATCGTGCTTTCTGAAACTGATTTCTTGCCAATTAAGTCATTCCAAAACTTCGAAGTAGACCCACTGGCTGGTATTACCGGAACATTAGCTAAACTTGAAGCAACTGGCGAAGAAATTTGGGTGCAAATTCTAGCACGGCCTCTGGCTGATGAATGGCACAAGCAAACCAGCAAATGGGTGAGTGGCGTGCGTGATGGCAAAAGCAGCTCACTAAAACTGGGCTTTACTTGGTTACCGCAAATGCTCGAAGCGCTCTGGAAACCGCCTGAAGCCGGTGCCGGCGGAACGGTCACCGTCAAAGAACTCAGCGACCGCGACAAAACTCGTATCTCTGAAGCTGAAACCAAAGCTACGAAGCTCGGTTATGAAGTCAAAATTCGCATCGCCTACTTAGGCGATAGTACTGTTAACGCCCGCCAACAAATGCAGGCGATTGTTGGTACATTTAAACAATTCAACAGTACTAACTTGAATGGCTTTAAATCGAGTAACGCCAGTTACCGAAAAGAAGACCTAGCGGAATATCGCAAACGTTCATTCGGTGGCAGTAGCTATATCTTAAATATCGAAGAGCTCGCTAGCGTCTACCACTTGCCACACACCAGCGTTGAAACCCCAAACATCGTTTGGGCAACTTCTAAAACCGCCGAGCCGCCTGCAAAACTACCTATTATCACTGGCGATAGCGCTGTAGACGAAAACATTAGCGCCTTCGGCCTTACAAACTTCCGCGGTATCAACCACCAATTTGGTATGTTGCGGACCGACCGTTCACGCCACGTGTATATTATTGGGCAAACCGGTGCTGGTAAATCTGGTTTGCTTGAGCTATTTGCCCTCAGTGATATCTTCCATGGCCATGGCTATGCCATCATCGACCCGCACGGTGACTTTGCCGTCGATAACATGCGCTTCATTCCAGGCAGTCGCCTAAAAGACGTTGTGTACTTTAACCCAGCCGATACCGCGTATCCACTTGGGTTTAACCCGCTTGAAGTTACTAACCCTGAACAGAAGAGCAACATTAGCTCGGAAGTGATTGGTGTTCTTAAACGTATGTTCGGCGAAAGCTGGGGACCGCGTTTGGAATACATTTTGCGTTACACCATCCTAGCGCTGCTTGACCGCCCAACTACCACTATGCTTGATATCACCCGTATGCTCACCGATAAAAAGTTTCGTAAAGAAACCTTGGCATATTGTAACGACACCGTCGTGCTACAGTTCTGGAACGTCGAGTTTGCCAGCTGGAACGATAAGTTCCAGGCCGAAGCAATCGCTCCGGTACTGAATAAGGTCGGTGCTTTTACCGCTAACCCGACTATCCGTAACATTATTGGTCAGCCAAAATCTACCTTTAATATTCGTGAAATTATGGACGAAGGTAAGATTCTTATCGTGAACCTTTCAAAGGGTCTGATTGGTGAAGACAACGCCGCCATTCTTGGTGCGTTCCTGGTAACAAAAATTCAGCTGGCCGCGATGAGCCGTAGCGACATTCCCAACATTGCCGACCGTCGTCCGTTCTACCTATATGTAGACGAATTCCAAAACTTTGCCACCGATTCGTTCGCGACAATTCTGTCTGAAGCCCGTAAGTACGCGTTAAACCTTACCGTTGCCAACCAGTATATTTCACAGATGACCGACACTGTTCGTGATGCCGTGTTCGGCAACGTTGGTACGATGATTTCCTTCCGTGTGTCGGCCGATGACGCACCGATCCTTTCAAAGCAATTCGAACCACAATTTGAAGCTGGCGACTTGCTACAAATGCATAACCGTCACTTTATCGTGAACATGGTTGTCGGGGGAGAGAAGACCCCAGCCTTTAGTGCGACTACTTTGACATTGCCTCCAGAGCAAATTGATAACACCGGCCGGATTATTGAAAATACTCGTCGCCTCTACAGCCGTAGCCGCGCTGAGGTTGAACAAGAGATTAGTGCTGACGTAAAAGCCCAGATGGCAGAGCAAGCAAATGCAAGTGGCGGCGGAGGCCAATCAAACAACCGTCCGCAACAACAACGACCGCAATCACAAAGCCAAGCGAAACAATGGCCAGTAGATGCCGGCGCACGGGCTGTAAGCAACATTGTACGCCCTCCAGAAGCCCCACAAGGCCCAATCCAGAGCCAGGGTCCACAACTAAGTGTCAGCACGAATAATAGTGGTCCAGCGCCCGACACAGCCTTTGGTAGTGATGGCGATGCGCCAGTAAAGAAAAAGCGCAAGCGAACTCGAAAGCGAAAGCCAGCCGGCGAGGGTAGTACTGCCCCTTCGGAACAAATCAATATCCCACGTAGCGAATAATCGCTCAACAACCACCCATCCATGTAGTGATATAATAATACTCATGGATATCGAAGGTCCAAATTCAGACAAAGAAAAGAATTTGACCCGTCGTTCGTTCTTGCGATGGGGCTTAGTTGGAGCCGGCGCAATTTTAACGACCACCGTTGTTTACTCGGCTATTGACCAATTTCAATCACCAGAGCTCTCATCTGAGCGCTCAAACGAATTCAATAAAACTCCCGACTGGCAGCAAAACTTTGCCGAATTACAAACTGAAACTCTTGATACATCAATCTGGCACTACGAAACATCACCAGATATTCCAAGCTATAACGACGAGGTGCAAGGCTACACCGATTGGCGTGAGAACGTCAGAATAGAACAAGGGGTTGGGCTTGTCATTGAGGCGCATAAACGCGACTACCAGTACCCAAACGACCCCCAGCAGCGCCAGTTTGAATACACCTCTGGGCGAATTGATACCCGAAATTCATTAAGCTTTGAATACGGCAAGGTCGAGGCTAGGATGAGACTCCCCGAGGGTAAAGGTGTCTGGCCGGCTTTTTGGTTACTATCCGGTAACGAAGTACACACGATCGACAAAGAGTTCACACCTGCGCAAGAGAATGATGAAAATTTCTATCTCCGTAACGGCGAAATAGATATTATGGAATATTACGGGAATAACACTGGCCAAGTTGAAGCAACCGTCCATACCTATAATGACAAAACTTCGAGTAGTGTCACCGTCGAGGACGCCACTCGCGAGTTCCACACATACGGTGTAGAGGTTACACCCGACAATATCATCTGGACGGTCGACGACGTTCCGTATCATACGTTCGTCAAGAAATCGAACGACCCCAACGACTGGCCATTCGGTAACAATAATCAGCTGTATGTCATTCTCAACCTCGCCATGGGCGGGCCAGCTGGCAACGTTAACAACTCGCAGGAACCGTGGCGACTAGAAGTTGCCGACGTTGCATTTTACAATTTTACCGGCAATCGGCCGTAGCAAAACCCCAGCATTGCGCTGGGGTTTTATTTGTGTACTTGATAGAAATTACGGAAGCTGAGGCGTCAATTCATCAAGCGCGGTATCATACGTCTTGACCGTAATTCCGCTTGCTACCAGCGCCTCCATCTGTGGAGTGAAGTCTGCCAATGGCGTGTCGTATTGTCCGACTTCCTCACCAGCAACCGGAACTCGGTGATACACAAGTACTAACCAGGTGTTGGTCGCCTTGGCTTGGTCAAGCCAAGACTGGTACTGGGTAAGTGTTGTTGTGTTGGTCATATTCTGAACCCTAACTCGATACGCATCGAAGTTGTCTTTCGAGTTGAAGCCTTCGTCAACCGTCCGGTGCGAACGGTAATACTTTTTCAGTTCGGTATTAACCGCTTGGTTATAGTCACCGTATGGCGAAGCGAAGTTCTTAACCGGCTCTCCGGTTAATGTCTTTAGATACGTCTGCGAGTTCTTAACCTCAGTCGTTAACTGGGTAGCGGTAAGTGACGTCAAGAACGGGTGAGTGATTGTGTGTGAACAAATTTCATGGCCACTATTTTTAAAATTCGTTACCGCTTGCTGAGCAGCAGTATTATCTTGAATATACTGCGTTGCAAAACATTGTGTCGACTTTAATGAACGCGCATTCATAATTGGTAGCGCGGTTGTGGCATTATCTTCATGACCATCGTCGAATGTCAGACTGACGAGCGGACGACTAAAGCCAGTTGGTGCATATGCATCAATACTCACGTCATCAATACTCAAGAACCCATTTGCCGCGATAAACAAGAACGGCGATACACTTACCGTACCCGCAGGGACAGTGAATGTTTCAGTATATTTTTGCCAGACAGTCGAAGCGTTGCTCGCAGGGAGCGGTTGTGGCATACCAAAGTACGACACCGAGCCATCGGCCTTCGTAAACATCACTACAGCCTGAGCTCGAGTGTTTGTCTTATACCAAGCAGTGTAGCGGTATTGCTTGTCGACAGTCAACGAGAATGGTTGCGGGTACCATTTAGCATCACCGTCAGTATAGTTGGAAACGGTTACCTTGGCACTCTTTGTACCCGTATGGCCATCGTTCGTGACGTATTTGAAGTTAGCGGTGTTCGCGCCCCATTTACTGCTCACCCAATTTGATGGTGTCGTAGAGGTGCCGGCTATTTCTAGCGAAGGGTTAGCGATTGGATTTGCTGGGGCGGTCGTAGCCATGACACTCATGTCGTCAATCTGTAGCGTGCCCACAGCTTCAAGAATATGATACACGGTTAATTTAACGGCGTTTGCTGGCGTCGTAACCGTATTTGTGGTCAGTGCCCATGCGGAACCGCTAGCAGGCACTGAAGTCGTTAAATCGATGTAGGTTGGGTTATTGGCGCTATCGTACGTAACCATCACAGTACGGGTTGGCACAGTTGATTTATAGTAGTTACTTATTTCGTATAACTTATTACCCTGGACAGAAACTGGCTCGAAGTACCATTTAGCATCGCCATTAGTGCGAGCTGTGGTTTGAATTTTAACACTTCGGGCGCCTGTCTTTCCATTCGATGGATAACTAAAGGTTGTCGTGTTCGTGCCCCATTTATTATTTGCCCAGCTAACCGGAGCGACAGGGGAGCCTGTCGCCGTTTCTAATGACGGGTTCGGCACCAAGTTTCCCGTTGCCGGCGGAGTTGTTTGCTCGTAGGTTAAACTAGCATCATCGATTTGCAATGTTCCCATCGCAGAAATTAAGTGGAATACGCGCGCTTTAGAGGTTCCTGCGGGCGGAGTAAACACTCGAGAGGCTTGCGTCCAGGCAGTAGCCGCTGGCGCAGTTGTCAGTTCAGAATACGACAGCGCACCACCTGTTGATTCGTACTCAACAACTATGCGGGTTGCTACAGTTGCTTTGTAATAATCAGAGTAGGTATACTGCGTCCCCGGTGTCACCGTCACGGCGTCTGCCATCCATTTTGCATCGCCGTCGGTATAAGCTGTCGTTTGAACCTGGACACTCCTACTACCGGTTCGACCATTAGTCGAATAGGTAAATGTAGTCGTATTAGTACCCCACTTGTTGTTTGCCCAGTTTGCCGGGTTAGCGGGGGAGCCGGTCGCCGTTTCAAGCGATGGATTTGCGATAAGGTTCGCCGATGGCGCGGCCGATGCCGTATGGGCGCCAAAAAGAAGACCCGTAGCTGCGACAACGGCCATGACAATAGCCACAACCATGCCAGAAGCCAAAAAGCCTCCTCCTAATAATTTTCTTTTCATAAATTTCATATTAATTACCTCCCTTATTATTGCGATCAATCTTTCATCAAGTATTCATAAAGTAGTAATGGGCGTGCTTTAGTGAATTCCACTAAAGCACGCCCGCGCGGGTCAAGCGCCAGCACTGCGCCCAAAAGGGAGTGCTGACCCACGTGCCTCGCGTGCCTCTTTGCGTCGCTTCATCACCACGTGCACCAGGAAAAAGAACCCTAGTACGACACAGAAAATTGCGAACCAAACGAGGATAGGCGATCCGTTCAAGAAAAACATGAACACACCAGCCAGAGTTAATGTACCGCTGCTCGAACCCTGCACTTTCGCACCTTCCTACCAGGTTGGTTTTGATTGAATAGCTGATTTTGGGTGGTGTAGCATCGTGTACGATTTCACGAACGACACTATAATCCATGCGTGACGGATTAAGGCAAACAATATTTCAGGCACTAGCGTTGCCGCTAGTAACATCATCCTCCAACCCAGTCGCTGAACGCTGAGCGCTTGGAAGAACATCACGAAACCGATGAACCAAAAGCCCCACAACGTCGGATGTCCGTACACCGCCTGGATTCCAAGCAACACCACCCAAAGGTAGTAAATTGGCATACTGATGTAGGCGTACCACATCGTGACGATGCTATGCCACGTTTCCTCTTGCCAACCACGGCGGCGCAGTTCATTGATTGTGCCATGAACCCACCGAACCCGCTGCTTCATCAGCTCTGGAACCGTCGTCATCAGGTCGGTCTGGACATGGCAATAATAGTTATTAATGCACGTCCATCCCATCCGTTTGATTTCGAGTGTTGCTTCAAAGTCCTCAACCAGGTTATCCGCCCGTTCGGCAAACAGAACCCCTCGAGAACCCAAAACATCCAGTACTGCACGCATGCGAATCATACTGCCAGCACCTGACATGGTGTGGATATTCACACGAAGCCGGGTAAACCCAGCTCGGGCGTACTCCAGCTGCTGCACCAGCGCGAGGGCCTTGCCGAACCGAGTTTCACCAAGGTTCTTTTTGCCATCACACACCGTAGAAACGCCGCCAACCTCGGGTCGGCTATCTAAGACGTTCACGGTGTTTTCCAGAAAATCTGGATCTGGAATAGTGTCAGCGTCCATCGTCAGGATGAACTCGGGCAGCTCGTCACTCGCCGCTAAAACGCGCACTCCTTCATTCAGAGCGCCCGCCTTAAGAAACGGGTTGTTCGTCATTTCGAAAACTTCTACGTCCCGAAATGAACGTGCCATATCGGCAGTAGCGCCCCCGTCGGTGCAATTGTTGACCACGACAATAATTCGCCGCGGCAACTTTGTTTGCTCGAATAAAGCTTTGATTGTTGCACCAATCTGCTCGGCTTCATTCCGAGCAGGCAGGATAACAGCAACACTTCTTGGCTTAATCCGCGAAACCAGATCCGCTGCATTGGACAGCGACTCAGGCGTTGATGTAACAATTGCGTCCTCAGTCTCAATCAGCACAGTCGCAGCTTGGCGACCAGAAGAGGGGATCATGCTGTTCTCCTTTCTTCAGTGTAGACAGCGAAATAGATACATCCAAGAAAGAAGAAGTATGTATGTCGCTGCCTACTCAACAAAAGAGAACGGCAATCTAATTGTCAAAGGACACTTGGTAGGATAAAAAAACTATAGCATCTGAGTCTATGCGACGTATGCGAAATATCTAACATACTTAAGGTTTCTTTAAATTGAATGTCATAAAAATTGTGATATACTATTCTTCACGTTGTTCATCTACAGAGAGAGATACAATGAAAAACGATGATGAGTTATTTTTGCGTGAGCTTGAGTTCGCGGTTAAAGACAGCACCGAACAAGCTGCTCTGCGCATCGCTGAAGACATCGAAGACGTTTCGAAACGGCTTACCAATCTGCGACACATTGCCAGAATGCGTAAGCCTAGCGAAGGCGAAGGTTGGTACCTGTATGGGGAAATTGATCGGCTCAAAGCAGCCCTTCAAGCCCACTATGCGGAGTACATTCAGCTGTACAACATGCTTCTCGAATCAGCCTCCGAGTTTGTCCGGCCCAACGAAATCACCCCCGAATAACCCCGCACCAATAGAGAGCCCCGCGCCCTCTTGGCAGCGGGGTTTCCTCTTTATAATGGTTTATACCGGCTGTGCTTGAGTTACTTGAAGCACCCCAGTACAATTACCCCTATGTCCGCTGAATTTGTCTCTGAATATAACGAAACTGCCATTTGCGCAGCTGTCGGGTTCATGGAAGGCAATATGCGCAGCTTTGATTATGTTGGCGAATATATACAAGATCTCCAAGACATCTATTCAAAATATCCTGACGGCGACGTCGAAATTATGCGGATGATCCGCGCCGCTCAACTTATTAGTAACCGCAGGGCGGGTGATATGGGCGAAGAAGTCCAAGCGGTGTACCACGGCGAATTGCTTGGCCTTGAACTCATCAATAACCTCGAGCCGCATGTTGGTAAATTTTTCAAAACCGGGTACGCCCAGTCGTTTATGAAATTTAACCTTGAAAAAGATAAGCCGAGGAGTTCTGAAGAAGCCATGACGAATCTTCTGGCCAACGACCAAGAGCGACTCTATCAACTTGCCCAATCGTTACAAATTGACCTCTCATTTCCGATCTATCAGCATGACTTAAACCCAATATATGAAGAATTTGGCAAAAATGCGACTTCTAAACTATATGACGAAAGTCAGCATCAAGACCTCGCAATGATTGGTTTTCGGATGATTGTTATCGAGGCGCTTAAACCAGCAGGCACTAGTGAGACTAACGAGTTGCTAGATCGAATACCAACTCCTGTTGGGCTAGCGCCACAGCCACCGGTATCAATTGCAGACATTGCAAGGAATATGGGTGCTATCAAAGAGCCATCTAACGAACAGGGAGCCGCAAACTTCATGAATTGGCAGGATATATCAAATATTCCAGATATCCTACACAAAAAGCTCCTCAAATTAACCGCACCAGAGCAAGATGCTGCATTTTCTGACAAATTGACACTTGCCGAAATTGACCGTCATATCGAACAAGGCCTTATGAAATACGCAACAGATAGTGAACTACTTGGCAGCAACGACATACTCAGCTTCCAAGGGGATTTCTACAGCATCGCATCCGACGAAAAGGGTTTTTCGCTTTACGACCGCTCCACCGAAATACAGGGAGATTTCGATAGTATTCAAATTGTCGATGTCCCCACGAATAGCCAGATGCTCGAAGACCTCAACAAAGATATCGACGCAGACGAAGAAGCGGACGACCTGATGTGCGCCATAGCTATCCGAATTTCGAACCCAGTATTTATCATCACAACCACCGAAGGTGAGCCTATAATCGTACCTACCGAAGACGAAACAATCGACATCCCACTCAACTACAAAGACATCACCATCAAGCGCATTAAAGCCAAAGAGCTTGAGATCGAAGCCTAATCTTGCTATAGTAACCAAGTAATTAACAAATCGTATATCCAGAGTGCAACGAGAGAACTAGCTCTATGACTTGCCGGCAACCAGCCATTTAATCTTCTTAAATGGAAAAGGTGCCCCTTCTAGCCGAGTAATTTATTCATGTTGTATGAATAAATTTGCGGAAAGATAATAAGTATCCAAAATACTCCTTATCTTTCTGCGCAGGCGAAAAGATATACAAAAGGAGTATTTTTTTATGTCAAAATTAACCATTTTCCGAACAGCCGAAAGCGTCTCACCTAAACACCCAGACAAACTGTGTGACCAAATTTCTGATGCAATTTTAGATGCGCATCTACGCGAAGACCCATTCGCCCGTGTTGCTGTTGATGTCGCCGGTGGCCACGGAACCATTTTCGTTACTGGCGAAGTCAGCTCAAGCGCACTTGGGGTTGATATTCCAGCAATCGTAAAGCGCCTCGCGGGCGACGTTGAGCTCATTGAACGAATATCCGCCCAAAGCCCTGAAATCGCCTCAGGCGTCGACACCGGTGGGGCAGGGGACCAAGGAATCATGGTTGGATATGCCACCAATGAAACCCCAGAACTTTTACCGCTCGAATACGTGTTAGCCCGAAAGTTAAACCAATACCTCTATAAACAATGGCCGTTTGACGGTAAAACCCAAGTCACGACCGCCGATGGAGCAATTTCGGTGATTGTCGCCAGTTTTCAACACGCCCCGCACAATGAATTGCACACTGCGATTATTGATTGGGTCAAACAAGAGCCACTAGCTCTCGTCACCCCTGGCGCGACCCCTGAAACTATCACCATCCACGCCAACCCCGCCGGCGACTGGGATATCGGTGGTTTTGATGCCGACGCTGGCTTAACTGGTCGCAAACTAGCCGTCGATAATTACGGCCCGCGCGTCCCCCTCGGCGGGGGAGCGTTCAGCGGAAAGGATGCCTCTAAAGTAGACCGTTCAGGTGCCTACATCGCTCGCAAAATCGCCGTCGATTACCTCAAACAACGAAATGCCAAAGAAGTGTACGTCTATTTAGCCTACGCCATTGGCTACCCGGAACCAGTCGAAACTACTGTTATTATTGACGGCGTCCAGGAGAGGGTAGTGGGCTACGACCTCACACCTAATGGAATCATTAAAACACTCGATCTGCGCCAGCCCAACTTTGAAGCCCGCGCAGCCTACGGCCATTACTAAACAGTGTCCATTGATTTATAGTGGTTTTTGTATTATAATTTCCCAACAGATTTAGCCCATAGACCACCGCAGGGGAGACCCAGAAGCGTATATGCTAAAGATGAGCTCTTTTTAACATGGCGATGGCACCCGCCTTACCGTTTCCTGCGTCCGACGCAGAACACTGATACTGAAAGGAAATGACTATGAATGCAGAGACCCGGCAGCAGTCCGCCGAACTCTCCCGCAAGATTACAATCCACAAATTCCTGAAGCGAGAGTACCGGAAGGCACAGGTAGCATACAGCTGGTCTGGATACGATCGTCACCTCAGCTACGTCCTGGCTGTCGGGGATGCCTTGATGGAGACTAACGAAGAAATATCCGTCCTCAGAGGAACTCTCGGCGAGGCGCAGAAAAACGCCGACGTGCCTTACAGTGAGTTTTCGAATCTCACGTTCAACCAGTCCGCCGCGTACGTCTATGTCACGATTGCCATTGTCGCAATTGCGTTTCTCCTGATTAGCACAGCAATCGGATGGTAGGGGAGCCGCAAACCCAGTTAACACCCCGCACTCGCGGTAGAAGAGCCTCGCTCTCCCGCATGAGTGTGGGGTTCTTTTATTTTAAAAAGTCTTGCGCTGTGTATTATGTGGGCGTATAATCCTCACAAATGCCTATTCCGGAATTCAGACGAACCGAAGTATTTCAGCAAGTGACCGACAGTATTGATTTAGCGCGGGAACTTTCTATCGAGCTGGAAACCCGAAACACTCCTCCAACCGAAGCAGATATCTATGCTGCAGTATATGTAATGAATCAGCATCTACGCGGCGTGAAAGGGAATATACCCGCACTCATTAAGGCCGATGAAGCCTATCTCAACCTCCCGTATGACGAAATGGACGTCGCGTTTCTGACCGATAACGAAATAGAGAAAGCTCGCGTCGAAAAAGCCATTATGAGAGGCCGCATTGAAAGCTTTCATTGGCTTGGCTCAACAGCCATGACTGGCTTTGGTGTGCATTTATACGGTGTTGACCTTATTGCGCCTCACAAACAATTCTCGGCCACCGCATTCGTACCAGTAGAAGCTATTAGCCTACGCCTTGCGTCTTAGGGGAGTGTGATTCATTTCTTTTTTCGACACCGAAACAATATAGAACAAAAATAGAACATTTAGCATATAAGCCATTAAGGCGCCATACATACCAAATACGTACATAAACGCGCATAAATCAAAACAAACCCACAGCCGTACCAAAAACAGCCCAGCCAGCCATAAATAGGTAAGTAGACAAACAAAATAGAGAATAGCAGAAAATATTTTTAAAACTTGAGTGGATAGAGTGGCATTACAATGCCTAATCCAAACATAGACTTAACGTCGCACAATATATCGACTATGACCGTCAATCTTTTACACAAGAGGTGACCTCTGTTAAATGTGAAAGTTTGCAGTTTCTACATAGCGGATATAGGGGCAAGAGTAAAACAAAAAGTTCTTCTACAATATTAGAGTAGGGGAATTTGTTTATTAAATCAAGGTGTTTATCATGATAGGGGCGTGAATTTGTTCACTTTTTGTCCACGTCACCCTCACTACTGAACCCCTATTGAATTTGTACTTAAAGCATACCGTGAGATAATGGAGAGTACTGGGAATAAAAATTAAAAAAGGATTAACGTGATAGAAGAATACGAAAAAGCTATAAAAGAAAAAGAAATTGAAATCAAGGAAGTCAACAAGGTATTATCGGATTTAGCGAACAATGGCATTATTGCAGATGGTGTACCGGTTGTTCCACCAAAGATTAATATTCTCGATCATATTGCACTTCATGACAAGGAAATACAGTTAAATATAGAGCTGGAAGAGCTATTCGACAAACTACGATTGAGCCGATCGATCGATCAAAAACACATAAACTAATTTAACCTTACCCCCTAATTCTAACGGTGTTAATTGTCTAGAAGACGTTTATGTCCCTTTACGGGTTTGTAATCAGTGCCCAAACCGAGCGCCTCCATTGCTTCAACACTATACGTGCCGAGTGCGTTAATTGGGTCTAATTGTTCAGCAACATCCATACGCGTCTCTGCGTTGCGAATGACTTCTATAACTTCTAAGTTTCTCGACGGGAAATAACTACGGCCATTAAAGAAATCTGTCGAATTTCTCTCGAGGTGGGGGAGTACCAGATCGAAAATCTGCTGTTTCGAGAAATCTTGCAAGCTTCGTGCTTTCGTATAGCCAAATTTAAAGTTTGAAACGGTAAGTGCAAGCGTCCCGTCAATCACAATACCGGACCTTGTAAGCTGAAAATCCCAGCCCGTCATTAAAATGTGAAACTCTATCATACTCTTATCACGGTAGACCTCGGGAAACGTTATGTAGCGCAATTCCTTACCAGCTTCGTGAGAACGTTGCCTTTGGCGATTAAACCAGCCGTTGAGGCGGCTAAACGCCGCCTGGGGCTGGTAGTTCCTAAGGCGTCTAGGGTCAAAGGTTATTGTTAAAAATAAATCAAAATTATTCGCAAGTATATACTCGGTGACTTTTTTCGTTGCTCTTTGTAATGTTTTTTGGCGTTTTCGGCGATAAGTTACGTAGTCAATCAGCGTTGCTAAGGTTTTATCGCTTTTTTGAGTTTCTTCATTTTGCATACTGGCTCCTTTAAAATACCCTAAAATGTACTGGTCTCGAGTACCCTGCGGTGCTTCGCACCTTGGGCTGGTTCCGTTCCAAATCCCTTGTAGGGGATTGGAAACGGCTCAGCCAAAAGCGTTCTAAATTTGAAGAACAAAAATAGAACATAGTTAATAATTTTTATGAATTGTTAATTTTGTTAGCCATAAATATCTTGCTAGACGAAACAGTCATGAGAAAGGATCAAACCCAAAAAGTAGGGTCTAGCAAAATATAAAAGTGCTTAAGTGTCGCAAAGTGGTGGATTTAATGCGATATTCTTATCTGTAAAAAGAGTTATGCTTAACGTCGCACAATATATCTTTTGCGCAACACATATAGGCCTAATAAGATGATTACGTATACGTCTTATATACTGCTCCAAAAGGGTAGATAGTACCAATTCATACTAGTTACACTATTTTCTTAAGTACTTAGTGTTTACGTTGGTACGTATGTATTCTCAGCTTTGTACGTATATACCCATATGCTCGCCATTAAGCCTTTGTTGTCATTTACGTCACGTTAACGTCGTATTTGCATAGTTATCCACAACATGGCCTTGCTATTTGCTTTTATCTCAAAATCATTTCCTACTACGCTACTTCTGCTTCTCCACTGCTCTACCCCATTATTTGACTTTGTAATGTTTTGATATTAAAATATGTTTTTTTCGTATCAAATAAAAATAGAACATAAATAGAACATCTAATATACAAAGGGTAGGGGGATGAAGTACTGCTTTAGTTAGCAAGCTAAACGGCTGGCTGCTAGCTGGCACTTACGCACACTACTTGTAAGCTGCGCGTCCACTCACACGTACGTCAATATATTCCGGTGACATGTTTTTGTTTTTCAAATATATTAAGGCTCGAGACATATCTTCAACCTGCTCCCCCGCTCCCCTGTCGGTTGAAAGTTTTACACGGGTAGGAACATTCTGCAATTGAATATCTAGTTCACGAGTCATGCCAGCAGGTAGTATAGCTTGGGAGACTACGTATCCCCTCTCCCCTGCTTGAGCAACAACTTTACCGAGGAAACCTAGCAGGCGACTACCGGCAACAGTGGCACCTTCTTCAGGGCTAACGCCGCTTTCGTCAACGATCTGGACGGTTGGGGCATCATAATAATTAGTTTCGAAAACAATGCCGGCATCATCAACGTAGAACTGATTGCCATTAATTTGCCAGCCAGCAACTGGTTGGCGAAAGGTGACGGCAAATTCAGTATCAACAATGTCTTTGACGCCACTCACTTTAATGGATTTGACCTCTGGTAGAGCGGCAGCAACGTAAGTACTTAGGGCGTCTTCATTCAAAACAAAGCGCAGTCGCTCAGCCGGGTGTAGGCCAAGGTAGCTATTCACGGCTTTTTCGTAACTTTCGCCCTTAAATGAGGTCGATAATTGCTTAGTTGATAAATTAACAGTCACTTGAGCCATTAACTGGCTCACCAAAATTGCTAGTAAGATGACGACGGTGAGCACAACAGCAAATATACCACCAACTTTGCGGCGCTGAACAGTCAATTGATGAGCCTGACCACGAGGAGTATCAGCCATAGAAGTGCGACTGACGCCACTTAATGTTTGATTGCGACGGTACTGAGTACTCGAACGAGGTTGTTCGACGGTAGTCTCATCAGCCCGCCGGCGGCGAGGTACGTCTTTACTGGGTTTTTTTTGGCCGAAGGAAATCATGATTATGCTTTAGTATAACACTAGTGAGCCGCGCGAACCAGAAGCTTGCGCATACAAGATTACTACTTACGTGCGGCTAAAATCATCTTTGCCATATCCTTAGCAGCATCCGGCTTTGCAAAGCTCGCGAAACGCCGCGCCATGGCTTGAGTCGCCTTAGGATTATCTAGCAATTCATTGACCGCTCGCAGTAGCATTTCGGGCTGCTCGACCATGTCATCTTCAATTAACACAACAGCAGCTTTCGCATCCTCATACACGGCAGCATTTTTAATTTGATGGCCACCGGTTAACGCCGCATTTGGCACTAAAATAGTTGGCTTAGCCAGGGCGACTAGTTCAAGAATGGTGGTCGCCCCCGCTCGGGTAATCACAACGTCAGCAGCACCAAGAAGTTGGGGCATTTTACTTGTAAAAGCATGTAGTTGGAAGTTCTCGCTATTTTTTGGAAGGCGAGCTTTCAGTTCATCATACTGCCCTACCCCGCTGAGTAGTACAACAGAGGCAGATTTTTGTAATTTCTTCAAAATACTCATAGCTGTGTTGTTCAAACGGCGCGCACCGAGACCTCCGCCAGTAACGACAACTAGCGGCTTATCAGGGTTAATCCCCCACTCTCGCTTAGCATCCCATTGCTCAGCTTTCGTAAATGGCTTGAAATCGATATTAATTGGAATGCCCGTATATTTAGACTTACTTTTCGGATAGTGATAATACTCAAGCGGCGCACCAGTTCCGATAGAGGTGGCCCAGCGCGAAAGAATGCGGTTCGTAAGGCCTGGATGGGCGTCAGAATCGTGAATTACTAGTGGGATTTTTAGTACATGCGCAGCCATCCCAACCGGTAAACAAACGTATCCGCCCTTGGTGAATATGACATCAGGGCGCCAAATAATAAGCTTGAAAAGGCTTTGGATAAACCCAACGCCCACCAGAAAGGCATCGCCGAGGTTTTTAAACATTAACGAAGGCCACAAAAAATGCTGCAATAACGTTAAGTGGTGATACCGACGAAGCTTACCGGCAGTAATAGTCTGCACGGCAATAGAATCGTCAAATGAAGACATGATAGTACGAGCCTGGTGAGCGAACTTCTTGTCCACCCAAAAGCGTAATTGCACCTTCGGCTGTTTAGCACGAAGCTCTTTAAGTACTGCGACGACTGGCGTGACGTGTCCGCCCGACCCCCCGCCGACTGCGAGAATCTTCATGGTCTTCCTCCTTTATTCTTGATGGATGCACAGTGTAACGCGATAATTGATACACGAAGCCTAGGGCTGCCGTAACGAAGATCATACTTGTTCCGCCGTAGCTCAATAATGGCAATGTAATACCGGTTAGCGGGAAAATCCCAATCATTGCGGCTATGTTAAGAATAACATGCGACGCTATCCAGCCGAAAACACCGGCTGCAGCCAACTTTAAACGTATATCAACCAAATGGTCCATTACACCCAGCAAACGCATCAGAAGGGCCATAAATAGGCCTATAATCGCAACGAGCCCTACAAAGCCAAACATTTCTCCCATGACGGCAAAAATTGAGTCATTTAGGGCTTCAGGTAAGTAACCAGAGGCCTGCACGCTCTTACCAATACCGACACCAAAGAAGCCACCAGAACCAATCGCGATTTTGGCGTGTTGAATGTGATAGCTTGAATCGTCGCTCGTACTGGTGTTATCACCCTGAAAGTACGTCGCAACCCTTTCAATACGGTGCGGCGAAGTGAAGATCAATAGCAGTCCAGCGACCAGCAAAAGCCCAATCAAGCCAAAAACAATCTTCTTACTAATGCCCGCTACGAACAACATCGCGGCAACAATTGAAGTAATGGCGATACCTGTACCGAGGTCTTTTTGGACGACAATCACAATTAGCAACGCTAGGCCTGCCAGGATACCAACCGGTATAAGAGTTTGTTTCACATCATTTATCAGGCCTTGTTTTTGGCGAATACCCAAAAAGACCGCTAAATACAGCAGCAGCCCAAGTTTCAAGATTTCAGCTGGTTGAATACTCCCTAGGGGGCCAAGGTTAAACCAACGGGTTGCACCATTGGTCGCTTGCGCGATACCAAGGCCAGCCGCGCCAGCAATTGCCAATATGACACAGGCGATAAAGCCGATGACTAATATTTTGCCGCCATTTTTAAATACCCATTCATAAGGTAACCGGGCCATAACGGCGAACACCGCCCCTGCTAGTAAGAAACTAATAAATTGTTTTATGAAGAAATAGGTCTCGGAATATTCATAGCCAAATACCGAGTTCAACAGGTTGGCACGTTGCGGGCCGATGGCGTACATCATCAGGAGCCCTATCAACATAAGGATGAGCGTAAAAACAATAATCAGCCGGTCAGGGTGGTGTTTTCGAACCACCTCACCCCTATCACCTGTGCTTCGACGTCGGTTCCACCCTTGTTGCATGCTAGATGTTGCCTCCGGCGAGGGCTAACATTACACCAACGAAGGAACAGACTGCGGCGATAATCCAGAACCGCATTGTCACCTTAGTTTCTGGCCAACCTAGGGCCTCAAGGTGGTGATGGATTGGTGCAGAGATAAAGACTTTGCGCTTAAAGACCCGTTTGCTGAAGATCTGAATTAGACTCGAGCCGGCTTCGATAACAAAGATAAGGCCGATAATCGGAAGGATAAACAAAGAATCAGTTAGCATCGCCACGACACCTAGTGAAGTACCGAGGGCGAAACTACCAACATCCCCCATAAAGAAGCGGGCGGGATAGATATTGAACCACAGGTAGCTTAACAGCGCGCCTACGACAGTGAAGCAGAAGCCGGCCATAATTCCGTTACCTTGAAGCAAGGCGATGATACCGAAGCTACCAAAGGCAATGGCGGCTAGCCCACCAGCGAGGCCATCTAGGCCGTCGCTAATATTAACAGCGTTACCGGTTGCCACAACTACAAAGGCGAAGATAGGAACAATCAGCCAGCCGAGTTCCCATGGGCCGACGAATGGAATATGCACGGCGCTAATACCAAGCTTTTCAAAGAAGAAAAAGCCCAATGCTAAGCCAATGGCCGTAATCATCATAAACTTAAGGCTTGAACGAAGCCCGGCGACACCCTTACCGCCACCGCGAATATTAATGATGTCATCAATCAAACCAACGGCTGCTCCACCGGCAAGCGCTGCCAGTGGCAACCATGTTTCGGCGCGGTCGAGGTTGAACAGCAACGTAATAACAACAATCGCGAATACAAACACAATCCCGGCCATCGTTGGGATGTTACGTTTAAATTTATCAGCGTGAAGCTTCGTAAATACCTTCAACAATTCGCCAGTGGTGCTTTCGGTACGCTGGCGTTTCCAGAATTTATAACGGTACGCTACAAACGTATATACCGGCGTCAGCGCCATCGCGAGCATAAAAGCTCCGACGCTAAGGATAAAGCTTCTTACAAATTCATTACTAAGTGAGGTTGATACTACGTCCATGTTTATCCTTTTGGTTGAATCTTTAAATAATCGAGCATCCAGTTTGAAATATCGGTAAAAATCGGCAAGGCATCGCGTGAACCCTGGAGCTCCTTATTGTCGCCTGATACCGACACCATTATGACATACTCGGGGGTTTCAGCACCACCGTACCCAAGATACGTACCGATTGTTTCCGTGTTGCTATACTGTCCGTTTTTGATGACCTGCGAGGTACCGGTTTTTCCACCAACATTGTAACCCTGTTTGTCGTAGCGGCCGAATGATGACACTCGGGCAGCTTGCATCATTTCGCGCATTTGGTCAGAGGTTGATGGTTGAATGACTCCAGATTGTAGCGGCACAGGAGTGGCATTCTTTTTAAATTCACCATCAACCATTTCACCGGCAATGATAGTTGGCTTGAAATAATTACCACCATTAATCAGGGCGCTAAAGCCGCCACTAACCTGTACCATTGTCGCATCAAGCCCTTGTCCGAATGCCATGTTCGAATAGCGCACAGCGTTTCCGTCTGGGTCATCAGGCGAAATGATAATGCCCTTCGCTTCATTAGAAAGTTCGATACCAGTTAGCTGCCCGAGTCGGAAACGATCGTGGAAATATTCGTACATAGTATCGCGGGCGGTACGGTTAATATTTTTGCCATCCCCAAGTCGCTGAGCTACCGTCACGAAACCGGTATTTAACGAGAATGCCAACGCAGTCTGAAAAGTAATTGTGCCAGTTTTTCCCTTAGTGGCATTACCGATTGTCCGGTCCTCAACCTTAATGGTATCGGTGTTATTGAACGTGTCACTTGCCCTTACTACGTTCTTGTCGATACCAGTCGCCATCGTAAAAGTTTTAACGTCCGAACCTGGTTCGTATGGCGCAGAAATAGTCTCATTATTAAACGCCGAAGCGTCCTGTACTTCAAAGTATTTCCCAGGATTATAGGTTGGTAAATTGGCCATAGCCAGCACCTGGCCATTATTAGGATTCATTATAAGCACACTCCCCCTTGTCGCACCGGTACGCTGTAGTCCATCGGCTAAAGCTTTTTCAGCATGAGACTGAACGTTTCGATCGAGAGACATAACAATATCTTTACCATCTACGGCCGGGTTACGAACGTTGCGATCGCCGATAGTAAGTGGAATATCACTGACGTCGGTCACTGTTTCAAGGTTACCATCAACACCTTTCAGTGCTTCGTTTTCAAAACCTTCGAGACCGTATTTGCCTTCGCCTTCTGTATCAACAAACCCAAGCACTTGAGACGCAAGTGTCTCCTCTGGATAAACGCGTTGAGAGACCGCTTGAAAGCCTATCCCCTTCAGTCCTGCATCTTTAATTTTTTCAGCCTGTAATCGGGTTACTTTGTTAGCAATAACTCGATACCTGAGCTCTTTTGCGTTTACCGATGCCTCCATATCGTCACGGACATTGCCACCCGCAACCTGCTTCATGACAGTAATGACCTCTTTGGGTTTAGTGATCACGGACGGATCAACGAAGACCGTAAATACTGTTTCATTCAATACCATCTTTACCGGCGAGTCGCCACTCATGGCGTAGATTTCACCTCTTTTTGCAGGAATACGCTCACGGGTCATTTGCTCTGCCTGAGCCAACGCTACGTAGTGGCCGTGTTGAATGACCTGTAAATAAAACAAGCGAATCACAAAAATGGCCGCAATCCCAAGGATTACTGCCGCTAGTATTCGTGATCGACTGCCGTGACGTAGTGCTGATGGTTTCATATAAATATAATCTATTGTTGAACGTATTGAGTATTGCTTGACGCAGTCATTTCCTTGGCTACACTACTGTTTTTAACAGTTTCAAGTGCAGTTAAGCGAGTGTTCTCAATTTCAAGTTCGCTCTTTTGTTGATCGTAATCAGCAATTTGAGAGTCGATCTTTTGCATCTCGTAGTCGTAACCAGTTGTCCGAGTTGCTTGAGTAACATAAATGAGGCCAAGAACAATGATCATAAGCGCGACAAGAACAGTATGAGCGACAGGTCCAAGCTTGATAGCTGACACGTAGCGTGTAGTGTTCTGGTTGCGTGACCAGTTCTGTTGACGTCGATTGACGTAATATGATGTTGATTGGTTAGACATTGTGGTGAATGCTTCGCTTTTTGTGTTTAGTTGGTATGTTTGTGTTTGTGTGTAACTTTTGCTTTTCGAAGCAGGAACGCTTAAGCGTTCCCTTTAGAAAAGATTTGAATGAGCCCTGAAAAGTTGGATGTCCGGCCGCGTTGCTATGAGACAACGCGGCCATGATCCGTAGTCGTTAGACTATTTTACGCGTACTGCAACGATTTGTGTTTGGTCGTTGTATTGTACTGGGATGTGAATAGGCATGGTGTTTTGCCCTTTCTTTGTTTTTTGTTTATTTTTTCACTGCGACACGAAGCTTTGCACTTCGAGCACGCGGATTGTGAACATCGTCGGTGGCTCCACTGACAGGCTTTTTTGTAATAACGTCTAGTACGGCTTCTAGCCCATTGGCTGTCTGCTCTTTAAAGAAACGTTTTACGAGTCGATCCTCAAGGCTATGGAAACTTATTATCCCTACCCTGCCACCTTTATTTAGGAGACGGAGCAATAATGGGAGAACTGCTTCTATTTGCCCGAGTTCATCATTTACGGCAATGCGGAGGCTTTGAAAGGTACGCGTAGCGGGGTGGGTTTTAGACCATCGTCCACGGTGGTGTTGCTTAATCAGTTCGGCGAGAGTGTGCGTATCCTTGAACGGTCGTCCGGCTACAATCACTGAAGCTAAGTGCTTCGCCATGCCATATGGTTCATCGCCATAGTCATGAATGATTTTCGCTAGTTTGTCCTCTCTAATTGTATCTATCAGTTCCGCAGCAGTAATGCCGTTTTGCTGATCCATACGCATATCAAGTGGACCGTTTCGTGAAAATGAAAACCCTCGTTCGCTCTGATCGAGCTGTGGTGACGACACCCCCAAATCAATCAGAATTACGTCGAATGTCTTACCTTCTTCAACCAATTGCGTTGCCGCAGCGGAAAAGTCGGAGTGCATTAGTCGTACGCCCTTTGCTTCTAGCTCGGATAAATGCGCAATTGCATAATCGTCGCGGTCAACTAAGACGCTTTCTTTAAAGTTGCCAGTTTTATTCAAGATGACGTTGGCGTGTCCAGCATATCCTGCAGTTAAGTCTAAATAAGACTCACCTGCTTCAGGCTGAAGTAACGTTACAACGCTTTCAAGAAGAACTGGAACATGATGTGGTGGATGTTCTTTACTCATCTCTTCATTATAACCTAAGTTGTGGCCTAAGCTATAGATGGAAGAGCGCAAGATATGCAAGCATATCTTGCTTCAATTTCTCAGAGTAACGAAAAAATAAATAAATTTATTTTCTTCGCTCTTCATTCGAAATTTCTCAAGATCACCTAACTGATAGTGAAGCTGTTTGTTTTCGCAGTGTGTTTGTTTTTGTAAAAGTCATGATAGCAGATTATTGGGGGCGTCTTATAGACACTCATACCCTACTACTATCAATGTTGAGAGACTTATGTGTGAGGTGGAGTTTTGGGAGGTGTGTTTTTTTGGAACAAGGTACATCGGCTTGTTTAATGTGTCGCCGAATTCCACGCCTCACTACCAGATAGTTGATCTCGAGAGTTTGTTTTCTCTAGTTTAAGTTGTTAAAGAACCGACAGTAAAAAATCTATACAGAATCGCCTGGCAGTAATCGCCAGTACGCACCCGCTCGGACAGCTACAATATCACGCGTTATGCCAGCAAAATCTAGAAGATGTTGCTCGATAGTTACGCGACCTTGTTTTTGGTCGAGTTCAGCTTCGGTTTTACCCCGGCGGAACTGTACGTTAACATCAGCAGTCTTCTCATCGAGAATACTACCTGTGCTAAGTGCTGGTTCTACCTCTTGCTCCCATACTGTTTTTGGGTATAGGTGCAGGTATTTACCGAATCCCCTAGTTAGGACAACGCCAGTCAAAAATTCTTCCCTCAGCTCGGATGGTACCGTCAATCGACGTTTATCGTCCAGCTTTCGTTCAAAATAATCTATACGAGCCACGTTGTTTCCTTTTGGTGGGTTGAGTTATTTTTTTTAATGTGTTGTTTGTCTTAGTGGGCTCTTTTTTTTCCACTGAACTTAGAATACTACCCACACTTACCCACGACAACCCCCAATTTTGACAATCTTCACATTACCTGTTGGTTTATCCACAGAACTGCGGATAACTATTATGGTTAACAGATTGAGCGCTGAGTTTCGGATGTGGGAAGAATGTGATGTATTTATGCACACGGTGGGAGTTATCCCCATGGCGAACTGCTAAGAAATCAATTTCGTCTTCAAATACCGAATTGATGCGTCGAGGTTGTTCACCGCTCGTACGTTGTCTGGGAGCTTTTGCATTTCAATCGCGCCACCAATAGTGGCGTGGGTGACCCATTGCCCGTAGGCGTCGTCTGGCAGGTTAACGAAGGCAATCAGCTTGTCATCGTCTAAGGTAACGGTATCGACAGTATGGCCACCGAACTCGATGGGTAACTTGTACTTGCCGTTAGGTAGCTTCCATGAGGCCAGAATGCTCCCCTTTTTTGGATTTTCGGTAACCAAATGGCGTTCCATTTGCAAACCAGCTAGTTTCAGTTTTATTTTTTGATCACGCGGCGAGCCGTAGGTCAAAATACCCATACTCCAGCCGGGCTGGCTTTTAGCAAAGGCAATTCGCTCAACGGCGCCTGGCATCAATAATTCACGAGCGGGGGCGATGTAATTAAGTTCATCAACGTAATGGTTGAGTTTGTCCTGCCCTACTCGTTTGGCTATATATTCAAATATGAAAAATGATTTTTTTTGCTGGGCGTGTTTTACTAGTTCAGCGTCGACGTCGCGAGAAAGCTGTGTA
>Ga0247804_10000130_pt1 | contig 36593 bp, 29 predicted proteins | sample UWRJL029104C1_FD_181142 | JGI IMG/M metagenome (GOLD analysis project Ga0247804, IMG submission 181142) | Plant litter microbial communities from Arlington Agricultural Research Station in Wisconsin, United States - UWRJ-L029-104C-1 | ecosystem: Environmental > Terrestrial > Plant litter >... | reverse complement strand
GACTTTCATTTTATTGTTCATCACCTGGTATTTGCCTTCGCGCATGGCGTAAAGTTTGCCATTTGTTTCCCCGGAAATATAATCGAACTCGGGCTTCATGATCAGGGTGCCGGCCTTGTTCATCATCCCGTACTTACCCCCGGGTTTACGGAACACGATGTTGCCATTGCTGGTGATGTTGATGTCTTTGTATTCAACCGGCAATAAAATTTTGCCGGTACTGTCGATGATGCCCACCTTCTCTTCCCTGGAAACTTTAAAAAGCCCGCCCTCCATATACATAGAAACAGCAGTGTAATCGAAGCCCGTAATTTCTTTGCCCGTTGCATCGATCAGCGCTACTTCAGCCAGTTGCTTATTACCGTTGCGCCCAGTAGAAGCTTTCTTTCTTTTTACGGCTGCATAGCCTTTGTAAAACGTTTCGGCTTCCACGTATTTCTGCGGCACCTGCATGGCATTGTTTTTATTGATGTAGCCATACAGTTCCGTATCGCTGAACCTTGCTGGCGCCAGCCCGCTGCCGAACTGCGCAATGTTTTCATACTGCAGGGGGATGATCGTTTTGTTATTGCGGTCAACAAACCCGTACTTCCTGTCTTTTCCAACATTGGCCAGCCCTTCTTTGAGAGTGCCCACATAATCGTACAGCAACGGGATGGCGAAATTGCCTTTCGTGTCGATGGCACCCCAAACAAAGTCGCCGTTGGCTTCCCGCTTTTTTACAACGGCGAGGCCTTCGTTAAAGGTTTCGATCTCGTAATAAGCAGGTTCAACGATGAACTTTTTTTCATCGAGGGAATACAGGCCCACTTTATTGAAAGTATCTTTTACAATGTAGATGCCGGGCTCCATGGATGTAAATACGAGGTTATATTGAATGGGCAACACGAGCGTTTTCTTTTTATCGATGATGCCATAGCGGGTGACGGATTTGCGCCCATAGCCGGTGCCGCTGTAATAGGTTTTGTAAACCGGCGTATTGCCTTCGTTGTCTTTAATGCCCAGGGTATAATCCTGGGAAAAGGAAGTTGAAGCGCTAAAGAGGCAAATAAGGGTAAAAATTACTTTGTACATGGGTGCTGTTTGCGATAAATGTAAACTAAAGGTTGATCATAGGTAATACAGCAAATGCAGTATTTATAAAAGGGTAGAAGTAAAAAGGTAAAACCTAAAAGTGTGATGCCATCACCACAAGTAGTTTCCTGATTTTCAGGTTTTGCCTTTTACTTTAGACTTAACCCTTTATTGGCATTGCAATTGATCCTTTCTCCTATAAATTTAAATTCAAACCCATGCCCGAAGGCCCCTCCATCGTCATCATCAAGGAAAAAATGCAGCAACTAAAGCTGGAAGGTAAAAAGGTACTGGCGGTAGCCGGCAATACGACCATCGATAAAGAAAAGCTGGTTGGACAAAAACTCGTTGCCTTTAAAAGCTGGGGCAAACATTTACTCATCAGCTTCAAAGACCGCACCCTGCGCATCCATTTCCTCATGTTCGGCACCTATTTGATTAACGAAACCAAGAAAACGCCGCTGAGGCTCAGCCTTCATTTTAAGGATACCGACCTGAATTTTTATACCTGCGCGCCGGCGCTCATCGAAGGGGACCCCGACGAACACTATGATTGGGCGGCCGATATCCTTTCCCCGGAATGGGATGAAAAGGCAGCGCTTAAAAAATTAAAGGCCCTGCCCGATACCTTGGTGTGCGATGTGTTGCTGGACCAGGAAATTTTTTCCGGCGTGGGCAACATCATCAAGAACGAAGTGTTGTACCGCATCAAAGTACATCCCGCCTGTACGATAGGGTCGCTGCCGCCGGCCAAACTTAAAGCCCTGGTAAAAGAAGCCAGCGCTTACAGTTACGATTTTTTAAAATGGAAAAAAGCCGGCACGTTGAAAAAGAACTGGCTCGTGTACAACAAGAAAATGTGCGGCCGCTGCGACCTGCCGATCCATAAAAAGACGATGGGCAAAACGAAAAGAGGCACGTTCTTTTGCAGTAATTGCCAAAAGCAATACTGATTTGGAAATGTGATGACCTGTCTGCCGACAGGCAGGTTTGGAGATTTGGCAATTGAGATCCCTGCCACTAAAGAACGCTCTTCATTTCCAAATCGGCACATCTCCAAATCTCCAAATTGATTTAGTCCTCATCTCGTAAACACCCGCAGATCGCTTCAGTTTACCTTTGTAAAAAAGTGTTTATGCCTGCTCAAAAAAGTTTACAGCAAACCCCGTTCTCTATATTGGAACTGGCACTGATCCGCGAAGGAAAAGATGCGGCAGATGCCTTCGACCGCGCGGCAAAACTGGCTCAACACGCTGAAACGCTGGGTTACAAACGGTTTTGGCTGGCCGAACACCACAACATGGCCGGCGTGGGCAGCTCAGCTACGGCGGTACTGATCGGGTACATTGCGGGCAAAACGAAAAGCATCCGCATAGGCTCGGGTGGCATCATGTTGCCCAACCACAGCGCCCTGATGGCCGCCGAACAATTCGGCACCCTGGAATCCTTATACCCCGGCAGGATCGACATGGGCCTCGGCCGCGCGCCCGGCACCGACCAAACCACGGCCGCCGCTTTAAGAAGGGGTCGCATGGAAAGCGTACACGATTTTCCCGAAGACATCAATGCCCTGCTACAATATTTTTCCGCCGGCAACAGCAACGCCCGCGTACGCGCCATTCCCGGTGAAGGGCTGAACGTGCCGCTCTACATTTTGGGCAGCAGCCTCTTCAGCGCCGTACTGGCCGCAAAACTGGGACTGCCTTATGCCTTCGCCAGCCATTTTGCACCGCGTGAATTTTTATCTTCCATCAAACATTACCGGGAAAATTTTCAACCATCGGCAACTTTGAAAGAACCCTACGTGATCTCCTGCATCAACTTGATCGCGGCGGATACAAATGAAGAAGCCCAAAAACTGGCAACTTCTTTTTACCAAATGGCCAGGGGCATCCTTACCGGTAAATCGAACCCTTTGAAACCGGCGATCGACAGCATGGATGGCGTGTGGAGCCCCGAAGAAGAAGCGGCCATTCAACAAATGATGAGTTGCACATTCATCGGCGACCAGGAAATGCTGAAAGCAGACCTGGATGATTTTATAGCCTACACCCAGGTAGATGAACTGATGATCACCAGCAATATCTATGATACGGAAGCACGTTTAAGGTCGGTGGAATTGGTCGCAGGCATATTCAAAATGTAATGTATTACCGCTGCCCCTTAACGCCTGCGCAATACCCAACGCAACCACATTATTTGCTGCGTACAAGCTGGGTACGGGCATAGAAATGAATTCCAGTTACACCATTTAGCCTTGGTTCCACGAATGTGTAAACTAAGATTCGTTTACAGCATTCACATCATTCCTTACCGCAGGCAGGCTCATCATTTTTTCATGCTGGCATTGTATTGGAATGCTTGTACTAATCACTCACTTTTCTACAAGCATAAAAAATGAAAAAGATATCTTCGGCTATTACAGTATTACTTATTGTATCTACCGGCATCTGCAGCGCGCAACAATCAAAAACCGATACCTTACCGGCTCCCTTCGAAACCAAGTCTACAAAGAATTTCAGCAAGGTCATCGGCTGGAAAGACGGCCAAATGCCGGTAGCGCCGCCCGGGTTTACCGTTACCAAATTCGCCGATGGACTGGAGCACCCGCGCTGGTTTTATGTAGCCGATAACGGCGATATTTTCGTAGCGGAATCCAACACTATTTTAAAGGGGATAAAAAAAATAGGGGCGAAAATTTCCCGCAAGATCAAAACACAGCGCATCGGGGAAAGCGCCGACCGCATCACTATGTTCCGAGATGCCAACAAGGACGGCGTTTTTGAAAGCCGCTATATTTTTGCTGAAAATTTAAGCCAGCCCTTTGGCATGCTCATCATCGGCGATCATTTTTATGTAGCCAATACCGGTGCGCTCGTGAGGTATAATTATAAAAAAGGAGATACGGCTTTAACCGGTGCCGGCACCACCCTCGTAACCCTGCCCGTGGGCAAACCCAACCAGCACTGGACAAGGAACATCATCACCAATAAAAAGGGCGACAAAATACTCATTGCCGTAGGTTCCAATACCAACGTGGCCGATAAAGGACTCGACATGGAGATCCGCCGCGCCTGCATACTGGAAGTAAACCTGGATGGTACCGCCGAACGCATCTACGCTTCGGGATTGAGGAACCCGGTAGGCATGGCCTGGGCGCCGGGTACCAATACTTTGTGGACAGCCGTGAACGAACGCGACCTGCTGGGCGACGACCTGGCGCCCGATTACCTGACCAGCGTAAAAGAAGATGGATTTTACGGGTGGCCTTTTGCTTATTGGGGACAACATGCCGACCCGCGCATGAAGGACGACCCGCATCCCGAACTGGTGGCGAAAACCATTGTACCCGATGTGTCACTGGGGAATCATACGGCATCGCTTGGACTTATATTTTACGATCAAAAGGCTTTTCCCGCCAAATACAGGAATGGCGCTTTCATTACGCAACATGGCTCGTGGAACCGCAAGGAACTTTCGGGCTATAAGGTAGTGTTCGTTCCCTTCAGCAAGGGAAAGCCTTCAGGCCAGCCGGAAGATTTTTTAACCAACTTTATTGTAGCGGGATCAACCGATAGCGAAGTGCGTGGAAGACCCGTTGGCATTACTTTACTGGCAGACGGATCGATGCTGGTATCAGATGACACCAACAATACGATCTGGCGCGTGGCTTATAAATAGTCACGGGGAAGTAAATATTTTTTTACAGGAAAATAAAGAATATCAATGCGTTGCGGGTTTTTGCAACCGGGAAAATTATACCCAATGAATAAGGAAAAAGTCTTAAACGAGACACACTTAGCTTAACCGGTCGAGGTGCTCTTGGATGGCATCTTTTACTTCCTCGTAAGGAACCGGGGCGATAACGGGATATGATTTCCCGGCAAATATTTTGGCAACCACTTCCTGCAAATGCTTTTCGGTAAAGCCAATACAATCAAAAATGGCTTTGGCATTGAGTTTCGCTTTAAGGAGATCGAATGAAATAGTAACGGCAGCATTTAACTTAAACTCTTTGCTGATCGATTCAACAATGGAATTCCAGATAACGTGGATACAAACATCCGTCATGTTGCCCGGCAATTGAATAGACCGAAGACTTACTGTGGATTCGGCTTCCGCCATTCCTCCTTCATAAAAATTGTTGAATGAAATATCAACAGCATATACAGCCTTGTTCTTACATGCTTCCATACAAATACATAAAGGGTTACTAATAAGTAACATAGAGGTACGGAAAGGTATGGTACGATAGGGCAGTAACCTTGCCAGTTTTTTACAGGATAAAGTGTATAAAGAAAATTTAACGTTATAGCCGCATTTCAAATACAGTTACCGCTGGTCATAAAATTAAAATGACTACAAATATAATCGATACATTTGCATCTATCAATGTTTTTTACGTGGACCTGAAGCAAATAGAAAAAATTTCCAAAGCCTTAGCCGATAGCACCCGGTTGCAGATACTGCTCGACATGTCGAAGCGGGAAGGCTGCATCCAGTGTTCTGAAATTATGAGCGTTACCAAGCTGGCCCAGCCATCTGTAAGTCACCACATTAAAACTCTGGTAGAAGCCGGCCTGATCGAGCCCGAAAAAGACGGCCGTAACTATTCCTACAATCTCAATGAAGCGCTGCTGAACGCCTACGCCAAATGGATCAGCCGCATCGCTTCCTGACAGCATTGTAGCATTCACGATTCTTGCATGTATGAAATTTTAAAACGCACCTCCGGCATTTACGCCGGGGCTTAAATTATATTATCGGATCAAAAACAAACTATGTTCGATCTTTCCAGGACCCTCAACCGCAGCCTACTGTACCTTATTTTCTTATTCACTCCCGCAATAGCCGGCGCGCAGCCCGCAACCGATACTTTGCCGGGGCAATTTTCGCTGCAGGATGCCATCCGTTACGCACTAAAATTCCAGCCCAGGATACAGCAGTCGCAGATAGACGAAGAAATAACGGCATCGAATATACGCAGCCGGCTGGCCGACTGGTACCCGCAGGTGAATTTCAATTACAACCTGCAGCATAATTTTATATTGCCATCGAGCGTGATCGGCGGCAATACCATCCGCCTCGGCGCCGAAAATACTTCTGCCGGGCAATTCACCGTGTCGCAGGCCATTTTCAACCGCGACGTATTGCTGGCCAACCGCACCAAAAGAGATGTACTGCTGCAATCCAGGCAAAACACGGAAAGCAATAAGATAGACGTGGTGGCCGGCGTTTCCAAGGCCTTCTTCGACGTACTCGCCACGCAGCAACAAATAAAAGTAGCCGCCGAGAACATCACCCGCATTGAAAGAAGCCTGAAGGATGCAACCAATCAATACAAAGCCGGCATCGCCGATAAGATCGATTACAAAAGAGCCACCATCAGCCTCAACAACATTAAAGCGCTGAAAAAAAACAACGAAGAACAGGTAAAGGCGAAAACGGAATATTTAAAAGCGCTGATCGGCTATCCCGATACCGCCAGCCTCAACATCCGGTACGACAGCCTGGCCATGGAAAAAGAGATCGACATCGATACTACCCAGGATGCAGATTATACCAACCGCATAGAATATAAGATCCTGCAAACGCAGCGAAACCTGTTGCGCTCCAACATCGACTACTATAAATGGAGTTACCTGCCGTCCGTTGCGGCTAACGGCGCCTACAACCTTAATTTCCAAAACGACCGTTTTACTAAGTTATACGGCACCAACTATCCCAACTCCTTTGCGGCCATAACCCTTGCCTGGCCCATCTTCCAGGGTGGCAAGCGCAGGGCCAATTTAAAAACCGCCGTGCTGCAGTTGAAACGCAGCGATGCGGATATTACCAGCCTGAAAAACAACGTGAACGCACAATACGCACAGGCCATCGCCTCTTATAAAGGAAGCCTTGAAAATTATTACGCGCTGAGAGAGAATGTAGCCCTTGCCAGGGAAGTGTACGATGTAATACAACTGCAATACCGCGCCGGCATTAAAACCTACCTGGAAGTAGTGACTGCCGAAACGGACCTGCGCACTGCGCAGATCAATTATTACAATGCCCTGTACCAGGTGCTCGCAGGCAAAGTAGATGTGCAAAGGGCATCCGGTCGCTTAACTTATTAATATCATCATCTCCATACCATAACCAATGAATATGCTTTATAATTTTTCTTTTATAAAAAGATATGCAGCCATTACAGCCGTTGTATTGTTAAGCGCCTGCAGCAATAAAAAAGCCGCGCCCGCCGCGCCACCACCGCCATCGGTAGTGGTACAGGAAGCCGTTGTAACGGACGCTGTTTATTACGACGAATACCCCGCAACCGTAACGGCTTTGAACCAGGTGGACCTGCGCCCGCAGGTGAGCGGTTTCATCACCGGTGTGCACTTTACCGACGGCTCGCGGGTACGCAAGGGGCAATTGTTGTATTCCGTAGACGAACAATTGTACGCCGCCAATTACCAGCAGGCAGTAGCTACTTTGAAAGTGCAGGAAGCCAATGTGAACAAAGCATTGAAAGACGCAGCACGTTACCACGAACTGGATAAGGTGGACGCCGTGGCCAAACAACTGGTGGACAATGCCGATGCGGCGCTGGAAGTTACGCGCAAACAGGCCGATGCGGCGCGGGCCAATATCCGCGCGGTACAAACCAGCCTGCGCTATACAAAAGTATATGCGCCTTTTGATGGCGTGATCGGTATCTCCAATGTAAAAACAGGCGCCGCGGTTACGGCCGGCCAAACATTGCTGAACACAGTTTCCACCGATGGCGACCTGGCCGTTGATTTCAACATCGAACAAAAAGACATTTTTCGTTTTACCACGATGATGAATGAAAAAGCAAAGCCCGCCGATTCAACTTTTACGCTGGCCTTCGGCGGTGAAGCTTATCCCTATCCCGGTACATTGGTATTGATCGACCGGGCCGTGAATCCACAAACCGGTACCATCAAAGCGCGGTTGAGTTTCCCCAACAGCAAAAATTTGTTGAAAGCCGGTATGAACGGAACGGTGCGCATCAAGAACGGTACGGCAGCGCAATCCATCGTGATCCCTTACAAAGCCGTGGTGGAACAACTGGGCGAATACTTCGTGTATGTACCAGGCGACAGCAACAAGGTAACGCAGCGCAAAGTAGTGCTGGGCAAGAACCTGGGCGCCGACATCATCATCAAGGAAGGCCTGCAGGCCGGTGATAAAGTGGTTACCGAAGGCGTGCAGAATTTACGCGAAGGCGTGAAGGTGAACATTGCGCCCCCTAAGAAAGACAGCATTAAATAATTACTAATGATAAATTAGTCATTAGTAATTGGTCATTGTAATTATAAGAAATGATAGCAGATACTTTTATAAAAAAGCCCGTTACCGCGATTGTTATTTCCATCGTGATCGTGCTCGTGGGCTTTATTGCCATGACGGTTTTACCGGTGGCACAATACCCCAACATTACGCCGCCAACCGTAACGGTGAGCGGCAACTTTACCGGCGCCGATGCACAAACGGTAGAGCAAACAACGACCACGGCCATTGAAACGCAGATCAACGGTACGCCGGGCATGACGTACATGTCGAGCAACAGCACCAGCAGTGGCCAGAGTTCCATCAACGTCAATTTCGAGATCGGTACGGATGTGAACATAGCGGCGCTGGATGTGCAGAACCGGGTAAGTGTGGCCCAGCCCACTTTACCCGATGCAGTAAAGCGTTTAGGCCTTACCGTTCGTAAGCGCAATCCCAGCATCATGGTAGCGCTGGCTTTGTATTCGCCCAACGGTACGCACGATGCTACCTTCATCGGCAACTACGCCAACATATATTTAAAAGATGCCTTGCAACGCGTAAAAGGCGTAGGTGATATCGTATCGCGCGCGGATGATTTCGGTATGCGCATCTGGCTCAACCCCGAAAAGCTGGCCAGCCTGGAAATGACCGCCGGTGATGTGATCGCCGCCCTCGGTGAACAAAACCTGCAGGTAGCAGCCGGTACCATCGGCGGTAACCCGCAACCAAATACGCAGAGTTTTGAATACAGCATACTTACCAACAGCCGCATCAACACCAAAGACCAGTTCGAGAACATCATCGTTCGCACCGTACCTTCCACCGGAACGGTTGTTTATTTGCGGGATGTGGCGCGCGTTGAACTGGGCAAGTTCGATTACGGCAGCAATGCGTATGTAAACGGCAAGCCCGCAGCCTTCGTGCTCATTTACCAGGCGCCGGGCGCCAATGCGCTGGATACCTATGAAGGCATTAAAAAAACGCTGGCCGAATTAAAGAAATCATTCCCCAAAGACATCGACTACGAAATGCCGCTGGAAACGGTAACGGTGGTAAAAGTATCTATTGAAGAAGTATTGCATACCCTCGTGGAAGCCTTGCTGCTGGTGGTGTTGGTGGTGTTCCTGTTTTTACAGAACTGGCGCGCCACGCTGATCCCCGTTTTGGCAATTCCCGTTTCCCTCATCGGCACTTTCATCTTTTTCATACCTTTTGGATTTACGATCAACACGCTTACGCTTTTCGCCTTTGTACTCGCGATCGGCATCGTGGTGGATGATGCCATCGTGGTAGTGGAAGCCGTGCAACATTACATCGATCACAGCAAGCTATCGCCCAAAGAAGCAACGAAGCGGGCGATGAAAGACATCTCCGGGCCGGTGATCGCCATCGCGCTGATCCTCGCCGCGGTATTCGTACCGGTAGGTTTCATTCCCGGCATCGTGGGCAGGCTGTACCAGCAGTTCGCCATCACCATCGCCGTATCGGTAATGATCTCTGCATTCGTGGCTTTGTCGCTCACACCGGCTTTGTGCAGTATCATGCTGAAGCCTTCAAAGGAAGCCACGGCGAAAAAAAATATACTCGATAAATTCTTCGACTGGTTCAATAAAGTTTTCGGCCGGTTCAACCGCTCCTATACAAAAGGCGTGGGCAAATGGATCCGCGCCACGCCGATGGTGCTGATCATGCTCGTGTGTTTGTTCGTGGGACTTTTCTTTATGTTCAAAAGCAAGCCTTCGGGTTTTATTCCTTCGGAAGATGAAGGCCGTTTGTTCGTGACCTACGAAATGCCGGAAGCCACTTCCACCACGCGGAGCAAGGAAATGCTGAAGAGCATCATGGCGCGCGTACAGGCCGTGCCGGGCGTACGGGTAGTGGGTGGATTGGCGGGGTTGAACATCATTACTTTTTCCAACAAATCGAACGTGGGCACCATGTTCGTGAGCCTGCACCCCTGGTCGAAAAGGGAATCCAAAGAACTGCAATTGCAAAGCATCATCGCCGAGGTACAAAAACGAACGGCCGATATAAAAGAAGCGCGCATTATGGCCATTGCGCCGCCGGCGATACCGGGACTTGGACAAACAGCGGGCTTCACTTTCGAACTGCAGCAAACCACCAGTTCGGATAACGTGCAACAATTTGAAGCCGTGGCAAGAAAGTTTTTGGCAGAAGTAAACCAGCGCCCGGAGATCGGCATGGCTTATACCTTCTTCAGTTCGCATACACCGAGTTACCAGGTAACAGTGGATAAAGAAAAAGCAAAGAAGCTGGGCATCTCCGTTTCCGAAGTGTACAGTACGATGTCGGTATTATTGGGCAGCGCTTACGTGAACGACTTTAATATTTATGGAAGGAATTTCCGCGTAATGGCGCAGGCCGACAGCAGCTTCCGTTCCTCTATCAGCGAGTTGTCGAAATATTATGTGCGCAACAGCCAGGGGAGTATGATCCCGCTGAGTTCATTGGTAACAACGAAAGTGGTGGAGAGTCCATCGCTCATTTCGCATTACAATATTTACCGCAACATCGAGATCAACGGTTCGCCCAAACCCGGCTACAGCAGCGGCCAGGCCATCGATGCATTGAAGGAAGTGGCCGCCAAATCATTACCTGTTGGCTATGGTTACGAGTTCTCCGGCTTAAGCCGCGAAGAGATCGCGGCGGGCAACAGCACCACGCTTATCTTTTCTATCTCCATCATCTTCGTATTCCTGTTCCTGGCAGCCTTGTACGAAAGCTGGTCCATCCCGTTCTCCGTATTGTTTGCCGTACCCATCGGGGCTTTCGGCTCTATCTTAACCCTGCTTTGTTTTCCTGGTTTGACGAACAATGTTTATGCACAGATCGGTCTCATTACACTCATCGGCCTTGCTGCCAAGAACGCGATCCTGATCGTGGAGTTTGCCAAGGAACGGGTGGATCATGGTGTGGATATCGTAGCGGCAACACTGCAGGCAGTGAACCTGCGTTTACGCCCCATCGTTATGACCTCGCTGGCCTTCATCCTCGGCGTATTGCCGCTGGCCTTTGCGAGCGGCGCGGCAGCCGAATCGCGTAAAACCATTGGCTGGACGGTATTTGGCGGCATGATCGCGGCAACAACGCTGGCTATTTTCGTGGTGCCGGTGCTGTTCGTGCTTATTACCAAGTTATCTTACGGCAAAAAGATCAAGCGGTTAAAAAAAGAACAGGAGGATATTGATGCGGTGGACCGGCAGATCATTGACGAAGGAAGGGTTTGATCAATTACGAATGACTAATTACTAATGGATAGAGCCATTTGAATGGCGGCAGCAATATTTATAAGCATTAGGTTAATAAAAAAAGCCGGAGATCAAAAATCCCTGGCTTTTTTATTAGGTATGTTTATTAATTACAGGCTACCAGTAATTAGTAATTCATAATTATTAAAATTCAGCGCTCTTCGGGTACCTCGGAAAAGGGATCACGTCGCGGATATTCGTCATGCCGGTTACGAAGAGTACGAGGCGCTCGAAACCCAATCCGAAGCCGGCGTGCGGGCAGGCGCCGAACCTGCGCGTATCGAGGTAAAAACTCATTTCTTCTACCGGTATGTGCATCTCTTTCATGCGCTCCATTAATTTATCGAGGCGCTCTTCCCTTTGCGATCCGCCAACAATTTCACCGATGCCGGGAGCAAGTATGTCCATTGCAGCTACAGTCTTTCCGTCTTCGTTCATGCGCATGTAAAACGACTTGATGTCTTTCGGGTAGTCGGTAAGGATCACCGGTTTTTTAAAATGTTTTTCTACGAGGTAACGCTCGTGTTCGCTTTGCAGGTCGGCGCCCCACTCGTCGATCAAATATTGGAATTTCTTTTTCTTGTTGTGGTTGCTTTCCCTTAAAATGCTGATCGCTTCGGTGTAGGTGAGCCGTTCAAAATCATTGTCCACCACGAAGTTCAATTTCTCCAACAACCCGAATTCGCTGCGGTCCTGCTGCGGTTTGCTTTTTTCTTCTTCGGCCAGGCGCTGCGCTAAGAATTCAAGGTCTTCCGCGTTGTTGTCCATCGCGTATTTGATCACGTATTTGATGAAATCTTCCGCCAGGTTCATGTTGTCTTCCAGGTCGTTGAAGGCAACTTCGGGTTCGATCATCCAGAACTCCGCCAGGTGGCGGGCTGTGTTTGAATTTTCGGCGCGGAAGGTTGGCCCGAAGGTGTAGATATCGCTGAAGGCCATCGCTGCGAGCTCGCCTTCAAGTTGCCCGCTTACGGTAAGGTTGGTGCTGCGGCCAAAAAAGTCTTCTTTGAAATTGATGCTGCCGTCTTCATTTTTTGGTGCGGTACCATCTACCGGCAAGGTAGTTACCCTGAACATTTCACCCGCTCCTTCCGCATCGCTGGCGGTAATGATGGGCGTGTGCAGGTAAACAAATCCCCGGTCGTTAAAAAATTGATGTACTGCAAAAGCCAGCGCATGCCTTACCCTGAAAACCGCGCTGAAGGTATTGGTGCGAAAACGCAGGTGCGCGATCTCCCGTAAAAATTCGAGGCTGTGTTTTTTGGGTTGCAGCGGGTATTTTTCTGCGTCGCTGTCGCCCAGTATTTCTATGGAAGCGGCTTTCAGTTCTACTTTTTGTCCCTTGCCCAAAGAAGGGATCACGGTGCCGGTGGCTTTAATGCAGGCCCCGGTGGTAAGGCGCTTCAGCACCGCGTCGTCGAATTTGCCCAGTTCGGCACCACCTGTATATTGCTGTTGGTACTGCCATCGTTGAGGGCAATGAACTGGTTGTTGCGGAAAGTGCGCACCCACCCCATTACCGTGGCTTCGTAGCCTGATTCATCGTTGGCCAGCAGGGCTTTAATTTTCACTCTTTTGTTGAACATACTATTATTTTGAGGACGGCAAAGATAAGTTTTTATAAAAGTCAAAATTTAAAAGTCAAAACCCAAAAGTGGAGCGGGTCAACAGTTTGGCAGGTAAATTATATCCAGTTCTTTTTTCACTGTGTATTCTATAAACCAGGATAATCAGGTCTGATCCCGATTAATCCCGGACAAAAAACTTTGTTTTCCCAAAAAAACCCTACTTTTGGGCCACGGAACAGGGCTGATAAGTGTATCCAAACCATTCTCTTTGTCAGGCATTCACATTCCATCAACAAAATTCTCATTCAATTTTCAGATTTTAAGACCGGATTTTTGAAGTACTCATTTTCAATTTTTTATGTACGATATTTTACAACTGAACGACCTGCTCGTTCCTGAACTGCTGGATATAGCAGAACAGTTAAGCATTCCCAACGCAAAAAAACTAAACAAACAGGACCTCGTTTACAAGATCCTCGACAAACAAGCTATTATGAACGCAGCCAGCAAGAACGACGATTCAAAACCCAAGCGCAAACGCATTGTAAAAGCTACCACTTCCAACAGTACGGAAGACGCTGAAGTGATGCAGGAATCAGCGCCCGTTTCCATCCCGCAGGCACCGAAGAAAGAAGCGGCGCCCATGCAAAAACCAAGAAAAACGGAAGCAGAAAAGAAACCGGTGAAAAAACAACAACAGCCCGAACCGGAAGAAGAAGGCGACCTGCAACCGATCACCGACCAGCAAAGCACCATTCCTGCCGCCATTGCACAAATGCTGCAGGAAGAAGACATACAGCAGCAGCAACCCGAACTGGAAGCGCCGCAACAACAAACCAAACAATACCCGCAACGCAAGGAACCACCCGCATTCAACATTGAATTTGATGGCGTGATCCTCGGCGAAGGCGTATTGGAAATGATGCCCGATGGATATGGCTTTTTAAGAAGCAGCGATTACAATTATTTATCCTCCCCCGATGATGTGTATGTATCGCCTTCACAAATAAAATTATTCGGGTTAAAGACCGGCGATACGGTTTACGGAAGTGTACGCCCGCCGAAAGAAGGGGAGAAATATTTCGCTTTATTAAAAGTAGAGACCATCAACGGCAAATCGCCTGAAGAAGTGCGTGACCGCGTACCTTTCGATTACCTCACGCCGTTGTTCCCTTACGAAAAACTAAACCTCACAACACGCTCCGATAATTACAGCACGCGCATCATGGACCTGTTCACACCGATCGGTAAGGGGCAACGTGGTTTGATCGTGGCGCAACCGAAGACCGGTAAGACCATGTTGCTGAAAGAACTGGCGAATGCCATCGCGGAAAATCATCCTGAATGTTATTTGATGATCGTACTCGTGGATGAAAGGCCGGAAGAGGTGACCGATATGGAACGCAGTGTAAAGGCGGAAGTGATCGCTTCTACTTTTGACGAGCCGGCCGAAAAGCACGTAAAGGTTTCTACCATTGCTTTGAACAAGGCAAAACGTTTGGTGGAGTGCGGGCACGATGTGGTGATATTGCTGGATTCCATTACCCGTTTGGCCAGGGCACACAATACCGTGGCGCCTTCGAGCGGTAAGGTATTGAGCGGTGGTGTGGAAGCGAACGCGATGCAAAAGCCAAAACAATTTTTTGGTGCGGCGCGCAAGATCGAGCATGGCGGTTCTTTAACGATCATCGCAACGGCGCTGGTGGATACCGGCAGCAAGATGGATGAAGTGATCTTTGAAGAATTCAAGGGAACCGGTAACATGGAACTGCAACTGGAACGTAAATTATCGAACCGCCGGATCTACCCTGCGATCGACATCGTGGGTTCTTCTACCAGGCGCGATGACCTGTTGCTGGACAAGGATACTTTCCAGCGCATGTGGGTATTGCGCAAGCACATGGCCGATATGAACCCGGAAGAAGCGATCAATACGTTGCTGAAGAACATGAAGGGAACGAAGGACAATGCGGAGTTCCTTACATCGATGAATGGTTAATGATCCCGTAACAATATAATTTGAAGCCTGCTGAAAAGCGGGCTTTTTTTATTCGTTGCGCGAAATTTATTTCACGCAAAGGCCGCTAAGAAGCAAAGGCGCAAGGGTGGCTCACCCTGCATTTGAGTGGCTCACCGTTTAATTTTTTGCCGGGAAGCGGGAAGGCTTTGTTTTTAATCAAAGTTCAGACATTATGATTTTTTTATAACAACCCGCTATGACATCCAATTTATTGTCAATACATTTGACTACCATCAACTGTCTATCATGAAAAGATCTTCGCTTGTAAAAGTAATTACACTCAGCAGTTTTGTTTTTTTCATCGTTGCTTTTTTGTTTTTTCGTTCCGGTGCGTTCGACGGTTATTTTTATGGCAGCGATCCATCGGTGCAAACAAGTCCGAATGGTGGCGCTTTTGGCAATAGAAAGGCGATCCAGCGAACACCCGCACGCGATTCTAACCGTGTGAGGATGTCGTCTTCCAAATCATTAATTGTATACGATGGCAGTCCCGGTGGAAGGGATAGTGCCAGAGGTCCAATATATGTTGTTGATGGCAAGATCATTGAAAATGGTAATGACATCAACCCGGACGATATAGAAGATTATCAAGTTTTACAAGGTGCGGCTGCCATTAACCAGTTTGGGCCTACAGGTAAGTACGGCGTCATTGTAATGAAGACCAAGCGAAGTATGATTTTAAAAAAGGATACCCTGCCCGGGCATATTAAAATAGATTCAGCTACAGAAAGAATGCTATTGATGTCGGGCTCAAAATCGGGTCCCGCATTTACACCCGCGCAAATCGATTCGATCATTAACCATAAATACAAAAAGAAAAAAAATTAAGCGGTATGAGTTTTTTATACCTCCTGTTAGCTACCGGGGCCAGCTTATTATTCCTTTGCCTGGTATTCATTCCCATGGAAAAGGTTTTCCCGGCGAAGGAAGGCCAGAAAGTTTTTCGCAAGCATTGGTTGCTGGACCTGTGCTATTTCTTAGGTCAGTACCTGTTGTGGAGCGGGCTGGTATTGTGGGTGCTTAATTATTTTAGTTTCTTTCTCGACGACATCATCCCGCAATCTTTCAGGTTGGTGGTACAACAACAACCGCTGTGGCTGCAGGGCATCGAAGTACTGTTCTTCAGCGACCTGCTGATCTACTGGGGACACCGCCTGCAACACAAAGTTGATTTTTTATGGCGCTTTCACAAGGTACACCACAGCGCCGAGCACCTCGACTGGCTGGCGGCGCACCGCGAACATCCTGTTGATTCGGTTTATACCATCGGGCTCATCAACCTGCCGGCTTTCATCATGGGTTTCAACCTGGAAGTATTAGCGGTGGTGATCGCCTTCCGCGGTATCTGGGCCATTTACATTCATTCCAATGTACGGCTGCCCCTGGGCCCGCTGAAAGTATTGATCGGTTCGCCCGAACTGCACCACTGGCACCACGACATTGAAAGGGATGCCGGCAACTATGCGAACATTTCCCCTTTGATGGATAAACTATTCGGCACGTATGTTTGCCCGGGCAAGGAACCGGAACAATTCGGCATCAAAGAAGATTTTCCCAAAAATTATGCAGGGCAGATGCTGAAGCCGATGCTGCCGGCAAAGTGGTGGAGCCGGTTTAAGAAAAAGCGTTAGTATAATTATTCGCTGTACGAATGTTGTTTCACGCAAAGCTGCAAAGGGAGCAAATTTCGCAAAGATGGTTGCCGTTTAATTTTTTTTGCCGGGAAGACGGGAAGGCGTTTTTTCTTGATCATAGCCAATCACGTCAATCATTCAAAATCACAGTCCAGGCAATTGCCAGCGAACAACTTATTTCTCCCCGGCTTCCCGGTTAAAAAAAATCTGTCGTACTTTTAAAAAGAAAAAATTATCCCATGGCCAATGACACCCTGCAGATCAAAGCGGCTATACAAATAGCAAAGCCGGCATCCGAAGTATTTGAAGCCATCGTTGACCCGGTAAAAATGTCGAACTATTTTATCGCGTCCGGCTCGGGCAGGATGGAAGAGAACACGCAGTTGAACTGGCGTTTCCCCGAGTTCGATATGGACGTACCGGTGCGCGTGGACAAGGTTGAAAAAGATACATACATTTCTTATTACTGGGATGCAGACGGGCAGGATATGCTGGTGGAAATGAAGCTGGAACCCGCGGATGAAGGCAGGGCCACGGTTGTGCGGGTCAGCGAAAAAGAAAGAAAGAACGATGAAGCCGGCATTAAATGGCTGGTGGGCAACACCGAAGGCTGGGCCAATTTTTTAGCCTGCCTGAAAGCTTACCTCGATCATGGCATCAACTTAAGAAAAGGCGCTTTCGATTACATGAAAAAATAGTTTTGCTTTTCACCTAAATAAAATTCAGCCATGGCAACCATCAACCTCATCACCACCAGTACCTCGCTTGAAGGCTACAAGGTTATGCAACAACTTGGACTCGTACGCGGCATCACCGTTCGTTCGAGAAGCCTGCCGGGCAATATCGCCGGAGGATTCATGACCTTGTTTGGTGGCAAAAGCACCATCTACACGGAACTCTGCGAAAGAACACGCGAGGAAGCCCTGCAGTTGATGGTGAAACACGCGGCAGAACTGGGCGCCAATGCCATCATCAACATGCGCTACGATGCCAACGAAGTAATGAGCGGCGTAACGGAAGTGTTGGCTTATGGTACCGCGGTGGTGGTAGAAAAATCTTTGGTATAGCATGAAACTCTTTTTCTTATTGTGCTTTAGTTGCATCGCGGGACTGTGCCGCGCGCAGGAAATAAAAATGTTCGTGGAAGACCTGCGACCGGGTCATATCCTGTATGCCAGCAACAAAGAACCCTGTGCCGTTTCCATTTCGCTGCAACTGGATCTCACCAACCTCGAATTTTCGGAAGGCATCACCACCATATTCGTTATTCCCGCCTACACCGAAAGAATGAAACTTGGCGAGTTAAAGATCGTTAACCGCACATCCCGCACTTCGTATTCTTACAGGTACAAATCTACCTGGGGCGATGCGTTGAAAACAGGTCAACTGCAGGATTATGTATATGATCTCCCGTATCAAAAAGGAAAGAACTTTTTTGTAGTACAAGGTTACAATGGCAGGTTCTCGCACAGGGGTGAAAATGCCATTGACTTTTCCATGCCCGAGGGCACACCGGTGGTAGCGGCACGCGAAGGAACGGTGATAAAAGTAGTGCAGCACAACGTGGAATCCTGTACCGAAGCGGATTGTGCGCAGTACAATAATTATGTGTTGATCCTGCACAACGACGGCAGTTTTTCCAAATACATCCACCTAAAATACAACGGTTCAAAAGTAAAAGCGGGCGATGCGGTTAATAAAGGCGATGTAATTGCATTGAGTGGTAATACCGGTTTTTCTGCCGGGCCGCATTTACATTTCGTATGTTTTGTTCCGGGCTTTCCCAAATATAAGAGTCTCACTACAAAATTCAAGGTAGACGACGGCAGCAAAGAAATGGTGCTGGAAGAAAAGAAAAAATATACAAGGGATTATTAAATATGAAAACCGTAAAAACATTCCCGCTCAACCTGTCGCAACCCGCACAACGCGCCCTGGCCAATGCGGGCATTACTTCGCTGGAGCAATGTGCCAAAATGGGCGAAGCCGCACTGGCCAAACTACACGGCATGGGGCCGAATGCGTTGGCAAAGACCAGGGAAGCCATGAAAGAAAAAGGATTGAGTTTTACAACAGCCGGGTAACGGTGATTAAATACGATGAACGCTAATTGCCTAACTTCGTTCTTGTCGAAACATCATTGTGCCCCCGCAAAAGATCAACATATCATCGTTTACCAAACAGTATCCTGTTTTCGATGTTCGCAGCCCGGGCGAATATGCGTTGGCGCACCTACCCGGCGCCGTTAGTTTACCCCTTTTCACCGACGAGGAAAGAAAAATTGTAGGCACGGCTTACAAACAGCAAAGCCGTGAAGCCGCCATCAAGAACGGGCTTGATTTCTTCGGTCCGAAAATGAAGACCATCGTGGAAACGGTAGAAAAGACGATCCGGCAAAGCGCTGATCCCAACAACAAAACGCTCATCGTACATTGCTGGCGCGGCGGCATGCGCAGCGCGGCCATTGCGTGGTTGCTGGACCTGTATGGGTTCAATGTGCAGGTACTCGCCGGCGGTTACAAAGCCTATCGCCAATGGGTACGCGCGCAATTTGAAAAGCCGTATCCCTTCCGGATCATCGGCGGCTATACGGGCAGTAATAAAACCGGCCTGTTGCCGGAACTGGAACGACAGGGCAAAACGATCATCGACCTGGAAGCGCTTGCCAACCACAAGGGTTCCGCGTTTGGCGCCGTTGGACTACAGCCGCGGCAGGAAATGTTTGAAAATTTATTGGCCGAAGCCTTATCCCTTTCCGTGGAAAAAAACAACGGGCAAGCTGAGCCGGTCATTTACATGGAAGATGAAAGCCAGCGCATCGGCAACCTGCAGATCCCCATGCCGCTTTGGTACCGCATCCGCCAATGCCCCGTACTTTTTTTAGACGTGCCTTTCGAAGAAAGACTGGCTTTCATTACAAAGGAATACAGCGGTACCGGGAAAGAAAAGCTGGTGAACAATACCATCCGCATTCAAAAGAGGCTGGGCGGCCTCGATACAAAGAATGCCATCAATTGCCTTTTGGAAGATGATTACGAAGGTTGTTTCAGGATATTGCTGCGTTATTACGATAAATATTATACGAAGGCGTTGGAAGGCCGGGAAAACCTGGATATACTTTTAAATAAAATACCCTGTTCGAACGTTGATACAACAACCAATCTCCAAAAACTGCTTGCATGCAAACCTGTAGACGTTTAATCATTGTTCTTTTAGCCCTGCTGCCGTTCCGGCTTTCTGCGCAGGACATCACCGGCCTCTGGAAAGGCAGCCTGTACAACGATACCACGGGCAGGACGCTCCGGTACGAGATCGCCATCAGCGAACACAAGGGAAAATTCAGCGGCTATACGCATACTTTTTTTATAGTGGATGATAAACAATATTACGGTGTAAGAAAAGTGAAGATCAAAAAGGAAGCGGGCAAGGTGATCGTTGAATCCACGGAACTGGTAGACAATAATTATCCAACGCCGCCGCCCAAAGGCATCCAGCAACTGGACGTGCTGGACCTCGAACTGTTAGACAGCATTATGGTGCTGAGCGGCACTTTCAGCACGCGCCGCACCAAAGATTACCATTCGCTCACCGGTAAGATCAACGTAGTACGTAAAACAAATTTCCGTCAATCTGCGCTGGTACCGCATTTGGAAGAACTGGGCTTAGCCGGTGATCTTTCTTTCATCCCCAAACCGGTTGAATCGGTGACCGTGGCCACAAAGCCCGTAAAAGCGCCGAAAGAAACCATTGCAAAAGTTGAGCGGCCCAAAGAAAAAGAAAACCCGGCAGTAAAACCGGTTGATGCGGTCGTTGCAAAAGTTGCGGCGCCTGCTGCACCCGCGGCTTACGTAAAAGAACGCACCATCGAAACCATCCAGTCGGTGTATTACCAATCCGATAGCCTGGTGCTTACCTTGTACGACAACGGCGTGGTGGATGGCGATACCGTGACCGTATTAATGAACGGCAACGTGATCATTCCAAAACAGGGACTAACGACAAGGGCTTTCCGCAAAACAATTTACATTGATAAGAACACGCCCGACAGCCTGCAGCTCATTATGTATGCGGAAACGCTGGGCAGCATCCCGCCCAATACCGGCTTGCTGGTGGTGCAGGACGGAGAGAAAATTTACGAGATCCGTTTCAGCGGCGATTACCAGAAGAATGCGGCGATTGTTTTCAGGAGGAAGAAAGGCTAGTTGGCGATTGACAGTTGGCGGTTGGCAGGGATGAAGCGTTTCACGCAAAGAGACAAAGGAAGGTAAAGGCACAGGATTAAGTGTCTTATATTAGACTGGAACGAAATGTCGCTAGCCCCCCTCTCTTTTAAGAGAGAGCCTGTCCCGAAGTAGTCAGGAGGTTGGGGGTGAGGCCAATCATTCAAAATCAAAGTTCAGACAATTGGATAACATCAAGCTCACCCAATATTCCCGCGGCGCCGGTTGTGGTTGTAAAATTGCCCCGGCGGTGCTGGAAGAAATTTTAAAAACGTCGCATACCAACAGCGATCATAATCATTTGCTCGTTGGCAACAGCAGCAAAGATGATGCGGCGGTATATGATCTTGAGAACGGTACGGCATTGATCTCTACCACTGATTTTTTTATGCCCATCGTGGATGATGCATTCGATTTTGGCCGCATCGCCAGCGCCAATGCCATCAGCGATGTATATGCCATGGGTGGGAAGCCGTTGATGGCGATCGCCGTGCTGGGCTGGCCGGTGGAAAAATTGCCTGCCGCCCTTGCGCAACGCGTACTGGAGGGCAGCCGCAGCATTTGCGCCAAAGCGGGCATCCCGCTGGCAGGCGGCCACAGCATCGATTCCGCAGAGCCTTTCTTCGGACTTTCCGTGAATGGCCTGGTGCCAACAGCGCATTTAAAAAGGAACGATACCGCGCAGGAAGGCGATCTTATTTTTTTAACCAAACCGATCGGCGTAGGCATTTTATCGACCGCGCAAAAAAGAGGCGTGTTGAAAGAGGAGCATTTGCCCATCATGATCAACCAGCTTTGTAGCCTCAACAGCATCGGCGAAGCCTTCGGAAAAATAAACGGCATCACCGCGATGACGGACGTAACCGGCTTCGGGCTGCTCGGGCATTTGATGGAAATGGCGGAAGGCGCAGGCTTATCCGTGGAATTGAATTACAACGCCATTCCCGTATTGGACGGCGCAAGGGAATATTTGCAGCAACGCATTGTGCCCGACGCCACTTACCGCAACTGGAACAGCTACAGCACGCAAACGGCTTTTGACAAAGGCGTGAATGTAATGGAGGCCTTCAACCTGCTGCCCGATCCCCAAACCAATGGCGGATTGCTCATCGCGGTGAATGAAAATGCGGTTGAAACCATAACCTTGTTGTTGCAGGAAAGCGGGTTGGGCGACCACGTACAGCCGATTGGAAAATTTACCGCGTCTAAAGAGAAAAGGATACAGGTGAAGAATGTCTGAACTGTGATTTTGGATGATTTTAGTGATGGGCTATGATACATGATCGCTAATCACAATTCAGGTAATTCGCCGTTGGTCGGGAGACCAAACGGCGGAAACAGTTCGACGGCCACATTCGTAATTCGTAACCAGCAATTCGTAATTTTATAGATGAACTGGATCCTCCTCATCATCGCCGGCCTCTTCGAAGTGGCTTTTGCAGCCTGCCTTGGCAAAGCAAAAGAAACCAGCGGCAATACCGCAACCTTATGGATGGCGGGATTTTTTGTAGCGCTTTCCATCAGCATGTTCCTGTTGTATAAGGCCACGCAGACCTTACCGATCGGCACGGCCTACGCGGTGTGGACGGGCATTGGCGCGGTGGGAACGGTCCTCGTAGGCATCTTCGTATTTAAAGAGCCGGCCGATTTCTGGCGGGTATTTTTCATCAGCACGCTCATCGCTTCCATCGTTGGATTGAAAGCCGTTTCCCACTAAACCAGCGCATCGATCTTCTTCGCCAGCTTGCGGTCCTTGTCGGTTACCACATCGCCTGCATCGTGCGTGCTCAGCCAAAATTCAACCGTGTTGTACTCGTTCGTCCACCTGGGGTGATGGTTCATTTTCTCCGCGATCAACGCTACCCTTGTCATAAAAGCAAAGGCTTCTGAAAAATCGGTGAATTTAAACTTGCGGTGTAGTTTGTTTTTTTGTTCTTTCCATTCCATGGAGCAGGATTTATAAAATTTAAAAATTCACAGGATTGTCTGCGGTTATGGCTGACTCCCAACCCCTCCTGGAGGAGATGAGAGTTAGCGTCAGCGCGTTCCAATCCGTGTAACTTGCCTATCCGCCTAATCTGTGTAATAAAAAAATTCGTGTAACCTGTCTGCCGACAGGCAGGTTCGTGCCTCAAAATTCGTGTAATCAAAAAATCAGGTGCTGCTTATTCTTAATTTTTTCATGCGTCATTTCCGTTACCAGCTGAACACCCGGGAAACTGCGAATGGATTGCATCAGCAGCTTCAGGTCTTCGGCAGCAATGGTTTCGCCTTTGATCAGCCACAAAAAATCAAGGTGTTTGAACTCCGGCAATAAATACTCGCCGTCGAACTGGTTGTTGTACAAATAGTGGACCAATGAAATAGAAGGAATGGCGTATTCGTAAATGGAAAAAAAATATTTGCGCTGCTTTTTACTGAGTTGTATCTCGATGTCGTTGTTCACCCTGAAGTCGAAGCCCAGCACCTGGTTCAGTTGCCAGCTAAACTGGTAATCTTTGATGGGCGCCACGATGCCCAGCAATGCGGCGTCTTCAAAAAATTCTTCCGCCAATGCCTCATTGTCGATCTTCAGTTTCATGTGCGTGGGATCTGTTGCGCTTAAAGCTAAAGCAAAGAAGACGAAATTAAAAAACTATATCAAATACCAGTTCTTCGTTGCCTCTTTTAACTTTCACTTTGGTAGCGTCGCCCTTGTTGAATTTGCCCAAGGCCTGCATATAAGTTTGTACGTCGGTAAATTTATGATCGCCGAGTTGGGTAACGATATCGCCGGCCTTGATGCCTATGCGTTGCGCCGGCCTGCCTTCCGTTACGCCGTCCACCCGAACGCCATCGCCGCTATAGGTATAATCGGGCATGATGCCCATCGAAACCTTGAAGGTGTTTTTACCCGTCATGGTCTGTTCGCGGGTTTTGGTAAATGCAATTTTCCCTTTGGAATCTGCCGCATCAATGATGCCGTTGATGTATTTCACCACCTGCAGTTCGCCTTCGTAATTTACTTTTCCCGCGTCATCCGATGGTTTGTGGTAATCCGTATGCGTGCCGGTAAAAAAGAAAAGCACGGGAATGTCTTTGCGGTAAAAAGAAGTATGGTCGCTCGGACCGGTACCGCTGCTGTCGAATTTTATCTTAAAATATTTATCTTTTTCCGAAAGCAATTGTCCCCACACCGGCGACGTACCATACCCGCCAACGCTCAGGCCGCGGGTGCTGTCGTTCAGCCGGCCTACCATGTCCATGTTCAGCATGTAATTTGTTTTGCTGATGTCGATGGATGGATGTTCCGTAAAATATTTACTGCCGAACAAACCGAGTTCTTCGCCTGAAAAAGCGATGAACAAATAGTTGTTGCTTTTTGATTTCGATTTTTTCAACAGCTTCGCCAGTTCTATCATCGCTGCCGTTCCGCTGGCGTTGTCGTCGGCACCATTGTGGATCTGCGGTGTGCTGCCGCTGTACAAACTGTTGTGGTCTTCTCCATAGCCCAGGTGATCGTAATGCGCACCGATGATCACCGTGTTGGCCGCACCGTTGTCGATGTAACCCAACACGTTATGGCCCCACCTATTATTCTCCGCGATGTCAACATTCATCTTGATTTCCGCGGTTGCCGTTTCATCTTTTAAAAAATTATCCTTTACTTCTTTGCTGATGCAGATCACGGGGATTTTTGCCGCTTCCATTTTTGATTTCGGCTCAAATTTCAGTTCGTCTTTAATCGAAGAAGTATTGTAGATGACCAGCGCGGTGGCGCCTTTTGCCGCTACGGCCGTTGTTTTTTTTACGATGGCATCGTGCAGGTCGAAATGCGGGTTGTCTTTATTTTCTTCCAGCGTTTCTTTCAGATCCCAGAACCACGGCGCGCCTCCTTCCGGCAACGCGATGGCGGCAGAAGTATTCAGCGCTCCATTCCGGCTGGATATCAACGGGAAGAAATCTTTATTCACGGTGAGTTGTTTGCCATTGATCCACAACGCGGTTTTACCGGAGATCATTTTTCCTTCATTCACTTCGAAGGTTTGGATGAAATCGCCTTTTTCTCCTTTGGGCAACAAGCCCGCTTTTTTAAATTGTTCGGTGATGTATTCGTAGGCCAGTTTTTCGCCCGCAGAACCGGTACGCCTGCCTTCCAGCTTATCGTCCGCGAGGTAATTCACGTGCGATCTTATGTCCGACAGGATAACTTTGTCGGCTTTTTTCAATTTTTGGGCAGAAGCTGCGGTGCTGATCAACAGGGCCGCGCAGAGAATACGTTTCATATTTGTTAGGAATGAGGGCGCAAATGTACTTCTTCGTATCCTGGAAACCCCGTTAAATGAAAAGATTTACAAAAAAATGAAGCAGGAATCAATATGAAAAATGGCTCAATGTGAAAATGCCTCAATTCCTTCTACCAAACAGTACGCAGCTGGATGGCACTTCATTTTCATATTGAGCCATTTTCACTTTTCATATTGGTACATTGTTTACCTCATTCGTAACCAAAACCCATCCCTAACCGCTAATTTTGCAGCTTTCACTTTTGGCAAAGAAACTCAACATAGCACTGGTAGGGAATCCCAACAGCGGGAAAAGCTCGTTGTTCAACGCGCTCACAGGGCTCAACCAGCAGGTGGGCAACTTCCCCGGCGTAACGGTGGATAAGAAGACCGGTTTTTGTAAGATCGGTCCTGCGCTGGATGCTACCATCATCGACCTGCCGGGCACGTACAGCCTGTATCCCAAGCGGGCGGACGAATGGGTGGCGTACAAAGTATTGCTGAACCAGGACGAACACATAAAACCCGATATGGTGTTGCTGGTGGCCGACGCCAGTAATTTAAAACGCAATCTTTTATTCTGTTCGCAGATCATCGACCTCAACATACCCGTGGTGGTGGCGCTCACCATGATGGACCTGGCGCGGCAGAAAGGAACGCAGATCGATATACCCGGACTGGAACGCGAACTCGGTGTACCCATCGTAGCCATCAACCCACGAAAGAACAAAGGCATCGGCGAATTAAAAAAAGCCGTGGAACTGGTAGCGGAAACAACGGCGCATACGCCTGCCCGTGACTTCATCGACATCGACGCACTTTCCGTAGAACCCATTAAGGCCGTTCAGCAATTAAACCCCGGCATCAGCAATTATACCGCGATCCATTACCTCATCAACCACGACAATTTTGTGCTGGGTGAAGGCATGAAAGAACAGATCACAGGGATTGCCGCCACGCATAAATTCAATTCGACAAGAACACAGGCCGAAGAAATTTTACAGCGCTATGGCCGCATCAAGCACATCATGCAAAACACGGTGGTGGAAAGCGACCCGCTGAAGAAAGCTTTGTTCAATGAAATGCTGGACGATATTTTATTGCACCGCGTTTTTGGTTACCTCATTTTACTCTCCGTATTGTTCCTGCTTTTTCAGAGTGTTTTCTGGCTGGCTTCTTTTCCCATGGATTGGATCGATCGCGGCTTTGGCAACCTCTCCGGCTGGTTCTCCGATCATTTGCCCGGTGGCTGGTTCTCCGATCTTTTTGTGAATGGCATTCTCGCCGGGCTGGGCGGCATCCTCATTTTCGTACCGCAGATCATGATCCTGTTTGGACTGATCACCATACTGGAAGATACGGGTTACATGGCGCGCATCAGTTTCCTAACGGATAAGCTGATGCGCAAAGTGGGATTGAACGGCAAGAGCGTAATGCCGATGATCAGTGGCTTTGCCTGTGCCGTACCCGCGGTGATGAGTGCGCGCAACATCGAAAATAAAAAAGAACGATTGCTCACGATCATGATCACGCCGCTGATGAGCTGCAGCGCACGGCTGCCGGTGTACACGATCCTGATCGCGCTGGTGATCCCTTCAAAATTATATTTAGGATTTTTAAGCCTGCAGGGTTTGGTGATGATGGGCCTGTATTTATTTGGTACCGTAATGGCGCTCATCGTTGCCTGGGTAATGAAGTGGTTCATCAAAAGTACCGAGCGCAGTTTCTTTATTTTGGAACTGCCCATGTACCGTGCACCCCGCTGGAAGAATGCGCTGAATACGATGCTGGAGAAAGCAAAGATCTTTGTGTTCGATGCCGGTAAAGTGATCATGATGATCAGCCTGCTGCTGTGGGTGTTGAGTACATATGGACCGAAGCAACGCATGGCAAATGTAACGGCTACCTACGATGCGATGGTAGCGAAGGATACGGCCAATGCGGAAACGATCAACAACGAACGCAATACCGCGCTGCTCCAAAATTCATTTGCAGGCATCATCGGCAAAGCGATAGAGCCGGTGATCAGGCCATTGGGATACGACTGGAAGATCGGCATCGCGCTGGTAACCTCCTTCGCTGCCCGCGAAGTTTTTGTGGGTACGATGGCTACCTTATATAGTGTAGGCAATGATGCAGACGAGAACAGCAGTACCCTGCGTGAAAAAATGCATGCCGCCAAAAGGGAAGACGGCTCCCCGGTATATGATTTGCCTACCGGTGTTTCCCTGCTTATCTTTTATGCCCTTGCCATGCAATGCATGAGTACCATCGCTATTGTAAAACGTGAAACCAAAAGCTGGAAATGGGCGATCATCCAGTTGCTGTATATGACGGGGCTGGCGTATGTTATGAGTTTGCTTTTTTATAAAATACTGAGTTAATACTAATTAATTCAAGTTGCTAGTTATTTGTAAGCTCTTAGGTGTCATTTTACTCTCGAATGACTTGGTGTAAGGCTTCCAACGATGAATATGTCTTGTGTCACTTACCGTTTTGTAACGTGTATTATAAATGTCCGTGTTTTATAAATCATCTTTTGATATCCCGGGTCGCCTTTGCCGGGAATGGATGCTCTTCCTGCCCAGAATTTTATACCCCGGCCGGTAATCGATGGATTCCTGAAATTAATATCTATACATTACCGCTATCTTTTACACTGATTAATAAGAGGTCGGACACTTTAAATTGTTCATCCATTTGAAAATCGTTACGATTCCGCGGTATGGGTTAAAAAATTCACTTTTCCAATGAATTGATCTATATCGAACGGTTTACTGATAAAATCATCCGCTTCGCATTCAAGCGACTTCAAACGGTTATTGAGGTTGGCAGACATCAGGAGGATGGGTATGTGCCGGGTAGCATCGGAAGATTTCATTTTGTGGCACATTTCTATACCGTTCCCATCCGGGAGCATGATGTCCATGATGAACAGGTCGGGTGCCGTAGTTGCCAGGCTTTCCCGGAAAGCCGTTACCGTTCCGAAAGATTGCACCGTATGTGCTTCTTTCCACAACAGGTATTCGATCATTTCTCTTATATCGATGTCATCCTCCAACAGGTAGATGAGCTTTTTCATATTTGGTAAGCATTATGGTTATCGGGGGATCGTGAAGCCAAACTCCGCGCCCTTACCAGCACCACTTGTTACAAATATGCTGCCACCATGAAGATCGATGATCTGCTTGGACAGGTACAATCCCAACCCAAGCCCGCTGATCGCGGAAGTATTATCGGCGCGGTAAAAGCGCGTGAATACTTTTTTCTGCTGCTCGGCAGTCAGCCCCATGCCCTCGTCCTTCACCTTTACGGTAACCTCCGAAGGGGTTGCCTCCAAAGAAATCCCCACCGTATCAGCCCCCGGGGAATATTTAACTGCATTCGTGAGCAGGTTGAGGATCACCTGCTCTACCCGTTGCTTGTCGGCCTTAAGGATCACGCGGTCGCAAGGGCTGTCAAACACCAGGGTATGGCTGCTTGTCATGTATTGGAACCCTTCGATAATATCCTGGATGAGCTTCCAGAGATCAAAGGTTTCAGGATACAACACCAGCTTGCCCGATTCGATCTTTGAAACATCAAAAAGATCGGAAACCAGGTTGGTCATTTTATCCACCTGCCGTACCATTTTTCCCGTCCACTGGTTGTCTTCGAAACCGGGCGTTCGCTGAAGGATCTGCAGGTATCCTTTGATGGTTGTAAGCGGGGTCTTCAACTCGTGGCTTGCCAGGGCGATGAACTCATCCTTCTTCGTGCTTAACGCCCTGATCTCCTCGAACATCTTTGAATTGTCCAGGGCCACCGACGTTTGGGAGGCGATGCTCACGATGATGTCCTCGTGCTCTTCCCTGAACACGCCCGCTTCGGGATGGCCGAAAAACAGTCCCCCGATCACTTCGCCCGAAGCGGAAATTACCGGCACGGCAAGGTAACTCACTACCGGCAGGTGCCCGGCCGGCATCCCATGATGCGGATGATTTTTCCCATATCTCGGGTCTTTGGTGATGTCGTCGACCCGCACTACCCCTTCACCGCTGAAGGTGGGATGGAAGATCGCCGTGTTGCGGGGCACACCGAATTTGTCAAAGGCTTCCCGCGGGGCGCCGGAGAGCGTATACAACATGAACGATTCTCCCTTTTCATCGATCGTGTTGTAAAAGAAGGCGCCGAATGCCGCGCCGGTGATCTGCGTGGTGGCATCCGTCACTTTCTGGAGGATGGACTGCGTATCCATTTTCCCCGATATCGTTTTGCCTATGCTATTTAATATCTTCAACCTTTTGTTGCTGTGCGTGATCATTTCCTCCTTCTTCAGCTGGTCGGTAATATCCCGGGCAATCTTTGAAGCGCCGATGATGTGCCCCAGTTGATCCTTCACCGGGGAAACCGTGATGGAAACGGACACTTTTTCCCCGTTCTTTTTAAGCCGCGTCGTTTGAAAATGATCTATTTTTTTTCCTTGCCGGAGGGTGCGAAGTATCTCTTTTTCTTCATCCTGGAGGTCAGGGGGAATGAGGATGTTGATGGGCTTGCCGATTATTTCAGCCTCCGTATACCCGTATATTTTTTCAGCGCCCCTGTTCCAACTGGTGATGAGCCCTTCCAGTGTTTTGCTGATGATGGCATCGTCGGAAGATTCCACGATGGCAGAGAGCATGGCCTGCTTCTCTTCCGTTTTTTTGGTCGCACTGATATCGACCAGGGTATTGTATGCGCCCGCAACGTTGCCTCCTGCATTTACAAAGGGGCGCGGGTATACCAGCACATATTTGAATTCGTGGCCCGGTGTTTCAATGATAATCTCTTTGCCTTCGGATGCAATCCCCTGCTGCAGGGTGAGGGCCATGGGGTATTCATTAAGTTGCATGGGGGTTCCGTCCCGGTGATACATCTTCCACGCTCCGCACCACCTGTCTTTCGAGACTTCCGGCTTGCGTCCCCACAATTTTTCGGCAGCCGCATTGAAAAAAATGATATGGCCGGCGCTGTCGCAGGCATACATGGCCAACGGCGAATTAAGGATAAGGTCTTTATACAGTATGTCCATAGCAGATTGGAAAGGATGCTTCGGGCGATCCTGTTTAACCTAAGGTACGATATAAATGTATGATCATAAACAGCATAGCAACTATGTAAGTAAAATCTATTTATAAAGGCAGGTACCTTCCTTACAACCGTTTTTTGTGGAATGCGCTCCGCATCCATCCGCTGCCATAGCTTCGGCGGATCTTGGTACAGTATTTAATTGAGACAGGATTATGGCAACCGCTCTCAAAAAACCAACAAAACCCACACCGTTCATCCCATCCGAAGGCATAAAGGCGGCCTTCCCCAAAACCGTGCGGCCCATGCTCGCCACCCTGGTGGATCAGCCTTTTGACGAACCGGGCTGGATATACGAGATAAAATGGGACGGGTACCGGGCAGTGGCACTGATGAACAAGGGTGCCGTGGACCTCATTTCCCGCAACAACAAATCCTTCAATGAAAAATTTTATCCTGTCCACGCGGCCTTATCGGCGTGGAAGGTAAACGCGGTTATCGACGGCGAAGTAGCCGTGTTGAATGATAAGGGCATCGCGCACTTCGGATCCCTCCAGAACTGGCGCAGTGAAGCCGATGGCGACCTGATCTATTATGTGTTCGATATCCTGTGGCTGAACGGCTACGACCTGAAAGACCTTCCCTTGGTACGGCGCAGGGAGATCCTCCAAACCTTGTTACCGAAAAATGATAGCATTCGCATGAGCGAAAATTTCGCCACATCCGCCACCGATTTCCTCGCCACCGCTTCCGAAATGGGCATGGAAGGCATTATGGCGAAGAAAGCAGGCAGCGTGTACACGGAAGGGGACCGTACCCGCGACTGGCTCAAGATCAAAGCCAACAAACGCCATGAAGTAGTGATCGGCGGCTTCACGCAAAACGAGGGGTCGGCCAAAACATTCAGTTCGCTGCTGGTGGGCGTGTACGATAACAAGCGCCTCCATTACATCGGGAAGATCGGCACCGGCTTCAATGCCGCCACGCAAAAGGAGATCATGGTGCAGATGAAGAAGCTGGCCGTGAAGGAAGCCCCCTTCGTGGAAGTGCCGGACGTGGACAAGCCTTCGCGGTTCCGGCCCAACCCGCCCAAAGCGAAAGTGACCTGGCTGAAGCCGCAGTTGGTGTGCGAGGTAAGTTATGCCGAGATCACGGATGACGGCGTGATGCGCCATCCTTCCTTTGAAGGTATGCGTACGGACAAGAAAGCCACCGAGGTAAAACGGGAAACAGCGGTGGAAGCGGCGCAGCTTTTAAAGAAGCCGAAGCTTACAAAGAACACGTTCACCAAACCCGTTGCGGATAAGGGCCGCAAGACATTGCTTAACCCTACCGAACAAACACAGGTGAAGAAGGTAAACGGGCATGAACTCGCCTTCACCAATTGCCAAAAAGTATTCTGGCCGAAGGAAGGCTACACGAAAGGCGATATGCTCAATTACTATTATAAGGTCGCCCCTTATATGCTTCCCTACCTCAAAGACAGGCCACAATCCATGAACCGATACCCCAACGGCATCGGCGGCAAAAGTTTTTACCACAAGGATGTTACCGGTAAGGCGCCGGGCTGGATAAAGATGGAGCCCTACACCACCAGCCAGGGCGAAGACAAGAATTTCCTTGTACCCGAGGATGAGGCCAGCATCCTGTACATGGCAAACCTCGGCGCCATAGAAATGAACCCATGGAACAGCACCATCCATAAGGAAGACTATCCCGACTGGTGCCTGATCGATCTTGATCCTTCTTCAAAGAATACCTTTGAGCAGGTGATCGAGGCAGCGCAGGCAACAAAAGCCGTGCTTGATGAACTGGGCGTAACCGGCTACCCCAAGACATCGGGATCAACCGGCATCCACATCTACATACCCCTTGGTGCAAAATATAACTATGACCAGTGCCAGCTTTTCGGTAAAGTGATAGCAACACAGGTGCACAACCTGCTCCCGAAATTCACCAGCATTGAGCGGCTGATCAAAAACAGGGATAACAAACTTTACATCGACTACCTGCAGAACCGCCCCAAAGCCACCCTTGCCGCTCCGTATTCACTGCGGCCGAAACCCGGCGCCCCGGTGTCCATGCCGCTCCATTGGGAAGAAGTGAAGAAGGGATTGAAGATGACGGACTTCACGATCGTAAATGCACTTGGGCGCATAAAGGAACAGGGCGACATCTTTAAACCGGTACTGGGAAAGGGCATCAACCTGCAAAAGCTATTAAAAGGCATTATATAGCTGAAATAAATAAAGGAATTTAACTTTAATGATAACAGTTTAGCACTTCTTTCGTAAAGTTGATACGCTCAATAACAATACAACTGCGCATGCAAATTATCCACACCTAAATTATTTTCATACGCCACCACCGCTTCAAATTTTTTAAGGAAGTCGGTAACGGAAAGGGAGTAAGTGTGGCCATCGTTCAGCGGCAGCGGGTCGTTGATCTCCATAAAGCTGCCGTCGGGTGTGCCGTCGCCGCTGATGTTGGTGATCACCACTGCGTGGGCGATCCTGGACGTTTCGGAGAACATGATCACCGCCATTACCGGGCCGGCCGCCAGCATTTCGAAAAAATATTCGATCGTGTAACTCGCCGGCGGCAGGGACGTAAGCCCGAGTAGGTCGGCGATCTTTTTCCAGTCGGAGAAGGCCAGGCCCCGGTCATTTTTGTAGGCCTGGGAAAACATGTAATAACCGATGCCGTCATCCAATAGCTGTAGTATATCTTCAAAAGAGTTTGAAGCTTCATCCCTCCAGTCGCGCATCATGGTGGCGCAGGCCAGCCAGCAGGCATTGGTTTTATCCTGCGGCACCAGTCCTACAAAATTGCTCATAAAAAAATTTTTGTTGGTTAATAATCAACGCCCGGGAGCGCAGGTCTCTTCAGTCCTTTATCAACGGTTCGGCGCGTCGCCGGGTATCCACGACGAATACAATTCCCAGGTAACGATGAAGGCATCGCTGTCGGTGGACACATTGAATGTCCAGCCCATCGGTTCGCCGCCAAAGCAATCGAAACGGATGTCCACGGTCATCAGCGGTGGAATGAGGATGGATTTTTTTCCGCCGAGGTTGGACCGGATGGTGATGGTGGTGCCCAGTATATTAACATTGGTTACTTTAAAGTGCATGATCTGCCCACCCTGGTAAGCCAGGCGCGCATCCGAATTCCAGGATCCGGAAGCCAGGCGGCGGTTGCCATCCTCATCTGTTTTTCCACCACCTGGAATTTTGCCGCCGGGGATCTTTCCACCAGGAGTTGCACTGCCCAAACCCCAGGCGCTGATGCTCTTCGATGGCTGGTCGGCTTTGTCGGTCGCCCAGTCGTACCGCACGTATTCGCCGCCTTTAAAGAAATACAGTTTGCCGGCATACTCGCCCTGGCCATTCAGCGCCGAGTCTACACCACTGTTGTAGGCAGCCGGCAGGTTCCAGGCCGTGATGGGTTGGGGATAGCCGGGGTCCACTGCGTCTTTGGCCAGGTCGTACCGGAGGTATTGGCTGCCTTTAAAGAAATACAGTTTGCCTTTGTATTTGCCTTGTCCTTCCACGGCGGCATCCACGCCGCTGGCAAAGGCGCCGGGAAAATTCCAAACCGACAACGATTTCGGGTAGCCGGGGTCGGGCGCGTCGGCTGCCCAGTCGTAGCGGATGTATTGGTTACCCCTGAAGAAATAGGTTTTGCCGTTGTTACCTTTTACGCCGGCATCCACACCATTGGCAAAGGCGCCGGGAAAATTCCATGCGCTGATGGAAGCAGGATAGCCGGCCACCATGCCATCGGCCGCCCAGTCATATTTCATGTACTGCGTACCCTTAAAAAAATAGGCATAGCCTTCGTATTCTTTTTGCCCGTTGATAGAGGCTTTTACATTAGCTGACATTTTTTTTCTTTTAATTTTTATGAATAAATATATTGTTCGATGGGGTTGGGCAGTTTGGGAAACCGGTAGTTGATGGCGCCCAGCAACCACATGTCGAATTTGGGATTGGGCCTTCTTTGCAATACGATCTTAGCATCGAGGTCCGCACCAATGTTGTAGGTATTTTCAAAATCTTCGAACAGTTCATTGTTCAAAATTTGCAGGTGGTAATTACCGGCGGGTAGCGATGTCAACACCAACTGGCCGGTATTGTCGGTTTCGGCCGACAGTTCCACTCCGGTCGAAGTATTGGTAATGTCCACGTCCAGCGCGTTGATGGCGTTGCCGGTGGCATCGGTAAAAGCCAGGCTAATGTTGAAACTTGTGGGTTTCGCCGGGCCTGCCATATGCAGGTTACTTAGCAGCGTTGCATTGAGGAAGAACTTAGGACGCGCTGCCGCTATCTTTGGCCGCGCGCGTATCCCCGCCACCGCTTTCATGTCCATCTTTTTAGCCACCTGCCTGGTGAAAAAATTTTTCCGTTCGCCGGTGGCCATTGCTTTGGGTTGCGCCATGCGCACTTTGGATAAATGGATGGGAGCGGGTTGTAACTCTTTTACCCTGGCAAAATTTTTCAGCCGGGCGATCTCGGAAAATTTCACGGCCGCGGGTGCAGCCGTTTGTACTTCCGGCACATCGTCTTCCGCGCCGGCTTCCACGTATTGCATTACGCGCCGCGTAAAAATAAATTTATCGGCGAAAGCCGGCAGGATGCCCGTGGCCAGGTCGGTACCGTTTGAAACGACCGCGGTTTCGGCCGGGCCAAAATCCCAGAAGCGGGAATTCACCAGGTCTTTCTTAAACCAGTTGCGCTGGATCGTTACAAACAAATATTCAAACTCCAGTTTCGTAATGGTTGCCGGTCCCGGGTCGCTGGCTGCATTGTACAGGTCTTCGCCCAGTAAGGCTTTGGCTTTTTGTTCCAGCGTTCCCAGTTCGGCTTTTTCGATCGTGATCTTTTTCCAGCCGTTGAAATCGTATTTGTACAACTGGTTGGGCAGGCAAAAAACAGGCAGGTATTCTATGTTGGAATTCACCGTGCTTTCTTTGCTGATGGTATTCGCCAGGTTATCCCTTTCATTGTTGAACTCACTTTTGTACGCGGCCCTTTTATTAAGGCCGAACACCAGCTTCAGCGCATTGTCGATCCTGTCCTTATCGCCGTTGATGATGAGTTCGTTGAGCGCCATGTTCTGTTGTAATTCTACCTGTTGCTTTTGTTGCAGCAGCGCAACTTCCTTAACGGCATCGCCCTCGCTCAATTGCGTGTTGATGTCGTACACCTGTTTGTCCAGCGCCGATACTTTTGCCGCCAATTCTTTGTACCTGGTATAAGCCGGCGTAGCTTCCAGTTCGTCGTTGATGAACAACAAAGACTTTGCGTTTTCATAAGCGGCTTTGTCTTCGGCAGATACGGTACTGTCCACCAGCAACGCATCGTCCAGTATTTTTTGATACGCCACCTGCAGGTGCGGTTCGTTGTTCAGTTCAAACAATTTATCATTCCGGGTGATGGCGTTCGCGATCTGTGCAAACGCCATCTTGTTTTCCGCGTTTTGCCGCAATGCATCCCCGCTCTTTGCATTCGGGTCCAAAAAGCCGAAGTCGTTGTTGGAAAAGCAGGTGGAGACGGGCGCGAACGTTAAAAAATATTCGTCGGCCCTGGTCGTGATCTGCCTGTACAAATGCTCCAGTTTGGCGAAGATGATGGCGTTGAAGAACATATAGATCCTTTTAAAGATTGAATTAAATCCAGCTTTTGATGTTGGGCAACGGATCGGGGCTTTTTGGCAGCACGTGGCAATTGAAGCCGATGATCTGCATGCCCTTCACGTGAATCCCCTGGCTGTCGGCATGCGATTCGAAATCTTTTTGCTGGTCGCCGCTCGAATAGTTGGCGCTCACGCTGAACGGTCCCCATCCTGCCGAGCCGCTGCCGCTGTTGGATTCAAACTGTGAATGGAATTTTGCATTGGCCTGGCCAAAATTCATCGACAGGTTGCGGATGAAAATGATGGCCGTAGGATAGCCCGGCAAAATGCCTTTAGGCGGCACGGCGCCATCGCACAACACCTCGCCTTTGGATTGCACTTCCGGGCTGCCGGGATCGAGTTTCCAGGCTTTGGAAGTAAGGAAGGGCGTTTTGAACCACGGCCTTACGATGGGCACCTGGCACATTTCGAACGACAGGGAAAAGTTAGACGCATCGAAGCTGCTGTCTTTACTGCCATCCTTGTGCTGGAAGCCGCCCGAAGCGCCGAAGCCGAGGAAACCGGCAGAGGCGCTGGCGCCGT
>Ga0247804_10000128_pt1 | contig 36766 bp, 17 predicted proteins | sample UWRJL029104C1_FD_181142 | JGI IMG/M metagenome (GOLD analysis project Ga0247804, IMG submission 181142) | Plant litter microbial communities from Arlington Agricultural Research Station in Wisconsin, United States - UWRJ-L029-104C-1 | ecosystem: Environmental > Terrestrial > Plant litter >... | reverse complement strand
TAAGTCCAGCTTTTATCTAAATAATACAAGCATTTATTATTCGGATATTTCCTGACAGTTTTATTAAAGATGTCGCCGATAGAAATATTGGTTTCAGGTGAAACAGAGTAATTGTAAAATAATGCGTTGGCAATTTTTGGAAGATCTTTTACAACAGAAGGCAGTTTAAAAATAATTTCAGCTAAGCTGATTGTTTTTTTAGAGTGATCAGTTTTTGACATATTTTTATTTCAGTTCTGTAGATGATTTGTTCAACAATCTTCTGGCAATAATTAATTGCTGAATTTGTTGAGTTCCTTCAAAGATGTCTAAAATTTTTGAATCTCTTGACCATTTTTCTATCAATTCTTTGTAAGAATATCCTAAAGAACTGCATAATTCTACGCATTTTAATGTCAGTTGATTGGTAATTCTTCCTGCTTTTGCTTTACAGATAGATGCATCTAAAGAATTTGGTTTGCGATTATCAGCCATCCAAGCTGCTTTCAAAGTCAGCAGTCTTGCCGCTTCATATTCTGCTTCCATTCTGTAAATTTCTGCTTCTGCTGCTTTTACATTATTGATAGGTGTTGTGTAGTCTAAATTTATTTTATCTTTTAATAATTGCTTAGTTCTTTCTAATGCAGCTTCGGCAACACCGTTTGCCATGGAAGCTACGAAAGGTCTTGTATTGTCAAAGGTTTCCATCACACCACCAAATCCTTTTTTTATATCAATTTCAGGACTTCCTAATAAATTTTTTGAAGGTACTTTACATTCTGTAAAAACAATAGCAGCGGTGTCAGAAGCTCTGATTCCTAATTTTTTTTCCAAGCGAACCAGTTCCATTCCAGGTGTACCTTTTTCTACGACAAAAGATTTAATAGCAGCCTTTCCAATTTCTTTATCCAAAGTTGCCCAAACAACTATAGCATCTGCACGTTCGCCTGAAGTGATGAAGATTTTCTCACCATTTAAAATATAAAAATCACCTTCTTTTCTCGCTGTTGTAGTAATTGCAGAAGAATCAGAACCGCAATTAGGTTCTGTGATTGCCATGGCTGCCCAGGTTTTTGCAAACCGTATTAATTGTTCTTTATTTGCTACTGCACTAATTGCTGAATTGCCTAAACCTTGACCAGGAATTGATAATAACAAACCAACATCACCATAACACATTGCCTGTATATTAATGCAGTTTGCCATGTTGCCGCCATTTCTTACCTGTTCATCATTTTTGTCTTCTTTCTTAGAAGTTGCACCACCAATTGCACCATCAGAACCATCATTCATACCATCTAAACCGGCAGCAAATAGATCCAATTCAACAGGATAAACATGCTCTTCAACATCATATTTTCTTGAAACAGGTCTGAATATTGTTTTAGCGGCAATGGTTGCAAAATTTTGTATGCCTTTAAATTTATTTGGAATTTCTAAATTCATTTTTTGTTGATTTTTACATTAAACACTTAATTAAACTATTTTATTTTAACCACATATAATCATAGAGTTTTATTATTTCTCTATAGTACTATTCATTCATGTTTCTATGTGGTTCAATTTGTCGATTTTTTATAAATGAAGACCATTTACTGCAATCGAAACTGCTCTTAAATCTCTGTACCATCTTTCTACCGGAAAATCTCTTACAAAACCATGACCACCTAAAAGTTGTACACCATTACTGCCAATTTGCATGCCTTTATCGCAACACATAATATGCGCTAAATAAACTTCTTTTTGAAAATCTAAACCTTGTTCGGCTTTAGAAGCAGCACGTTGCGTAAGTATTCGCATACTTTCCAGCTCTATTTTCATATCTGCGATCATAAATGCAACAGCCTGCCTGTGGCTGATTGGCTCACCAAATGCATGCCTGTCGTTTGCATAAGGAATAACATAATCTAAAACAGCTTGGCAGCAGCCAACAGCCAATGAACACCAACCAAGTTTGCAATAATTTATAAATTCGCTGTAATTAATTCCATCATTACCACCAAGCATTGCCGATTCATCAACTATTACATTTTTAAAACTTAATTCGCATAATTGTGCAGCATTCAAACCCATGCTTCTTTCAAAATTGGTAGTTAATCCTTTACTATTTTTGTTAACAATAAATATTTGATTTTCATTTTCTTTTGTTTGAGCAGCAACTAAAAAATAAGATGATTTCTCACCTAAAGGAACCATGTTTTTTTTGCCGTTTAAAATAAATTCAGTTCCTCTTTTTTCTGCAATTGTATTTAATTCATAAGGTGAAAATAGAGGCGTAGGTTCATTGATTGCGATAGATGCAATGATTGGTTTGTCTTGTAAAAATTCTGGAATTAAATCGTTTTGTTGACTTTCTGTGCCAAAATTTATTATGGCGTTTAATACACTATGACGTGTAAAAAAGGCGAGTGCCTGACCAAGGTCGCCATGCGCTAAGGTTTCTACCATCATCATTTGCGTAACAGTAGATTTTTCTTTCATCAAACCACCTAAAGATTCCGGAACCTGAAGATAAGCGAGTTGCAATTCGTTAAATTCCTTCCAAAGTTCTTCGCTTATGGTAAAATTATCGTCAATTTCTTCTGCTGCAGTTCTCATTTTAACAGCAAATTGTTGAATGGTTTGCTGAATCATCATTTGATCTTCGTTATAATTTAGATCAAATAAATCATTATTAGATTTTGCTTGAAGGCGTTCTGCTTTTCCTGTATTATTATTATTGAAAATTTTAGAAACTATATTAGTTGCTATAGTTCCGTTTTTTGTTCCTTCATAAACAAAACGTTCTGAAATTTTTCTGAGATTAAGTGCCTTGCCAACTTTGGTGTCTAAAAGTTGGTTGTAGAATTTGAAGTAAGTAGCTAACGGATATTCTGGTGATTTTTTAGATTTTTTTTCTTTTATAGCCATAATATTATTTGTAATTCCTAAATCTAAGAGTTTACAAACAAATTTTGATTTACATAAGTTAAGTACCGTTTTTTTAATTTATACAAATAAAAAAGACTTAGAAAGTTTCCCCCTTTTCTAAGTCTAAATAAAATAGTATTGACGCTTCACAGCGTAAAAAAAATATTTTAATAATTTAAAATTCCGATTAGAATCTTTCTAAACCACTAAAGAAGAAATTACCTTCAATAGCAGCATTTTCATCAGAGTCAGAACCGTGTACAGCATTTTCGCCGATTGATTTTGCAAAACGTTTTCTGATTGTTCCATCTTCTGCCTGAGCAGGATTGGTAGCACCAATTAATTTACGGAAATCTTCTACAGCGTTATCTTTTTCTAAGATTGCAGCAACGATTGGACCGCGGCTCATAAACTCTACAAGCTCGCCGTAAAAAGGACGTTCTTTGTGTACTTCGTAGAATAAACCAGCTTGTTCTGTAGATAGTTTTGTGTATTTTAAAGCAACTACTTTAAAACCTGCTTCTGTAATCATTGCCAATATAGAACCGATGTTGTTTGCTTCAACTGCGTCCGGTTTTATCATGGTAAATGTTCTATTTGTTGCCATTTCAGTAAATTTTGTGCAAAGATAATCAGCGAATGCCGTTAAGAACCTGATTCACCAAATATTTACCGTAAATTAATACAACCACATTTTCCTGTGCTATATCCATATCACTTTTTAGTATCTTTGGCTACATGGAAGGATTAGATGCTTTAAAGGATTTTTTGCAGGCGCGTAAAAATATTGTAATCACAACACATCAGAAACCGGATGGTGATGCCATGGGTTCATCATTGGCATTATTTAATTATTTGCATGAAGTTCATAACGTTCAGGTAATTTCACCTACAGAATTTCCACATTATTTTGGTTACTTGCCTGGTTGCGATGAAGTTTGGAATTACTTAGAAAATCCAAATCTAAGCCAGATTGCCATTGCGGAAGCAGATATAATATTTTGCCTGGATTTTAATGATATTGGACGAATTGAACCTTTAGATGAACACATTAAAGCTAATACCAAAGCGAAAGTTGTGATGATAGACCATCACCTTCATCCAAAAATAAATACAGATTGGAGTTTGCATGATGTAAAAGCAAGTTCTACGTGCGAATTGATTTATCGTTTTCTTTATTTATTAGATGAAAAATACACACCAACAAAAGAAGTTGCTGTATGTATTTATACCGGAATTTTAACGGATACAGCAAGTTTTTCTAACGGTGCAACAAGTCAGCAGTCGTTGCAGATTACTGCAAATTTGCTCGATTGTGGTTTAAATATTATCTATGTGCAGGAACAGTTGAACCAAAATGGTCGCGAAGAAAAATTACGTTTTATTGGTAACGCGCTTTCACGTAATATGATCATTCGTGAAGATATTGGAATTGGTATTATTGTGGTTGATAAAAAAGATGCATATCGTTTTAATTTGCAAACCGGCGATACAGAAGGTTTGGTTAATTATCCGTTAACGATCAAAGATGTGAAAGTTGCAATACTGATTAAACAAGAACCAAAGATCATTAAGCTTTCTTTCAGAAGCAAAGGTGAAATTTCAGTAGAAAAAATTTGCCGTGAAAACTTTGAAGGTGGTGGACATCGAAATGCGTCAGGTGGTCGTTCTTTTTTATCAATAGAAGAAACCATTGATAAAATTATTGATATTTTCACGAAAGAAAAACTGGTTTAAATTCAGTAAAAATTATAAAACACACAGAATCATAGATTTGATGGTTATAAATACTACAATAAAAGATTAAGATAGAAGCTAAGCTTATATAGAATACTGTAATCTATGTGTAAGTTTAAAATTCTATATCTATTGTTGTCAAGGTAGATTTTGTATGATTCTATGTGTTAAAAAAAAATAGAGTAATCCTAATTTTTTTATGACACGATTATCTGTAAACCTGAATAAAATAGCGCTGATACGCAATTCGCGTGGCAGCAATTTTCCTGATTTAATTGAAGTGGCAAAAGATTGTGAACGCTTCGGTGCGCAAGGAATTACAGTGCATCCAAGACCTGATGAACGCCATTGTAAGTTTTCGGATTTGCAGCCTCTAAAAGATATTTGCACAACAGAGTTTAATATTGAAGGTTATCCTGACAGGCATTTTTTAGAGGAAGTGATAAAAGTAAGACCGCATCAATGCACGTTGGTTCCTGATAAACCTGGTCAGTTAACTTCTGATCATGGTTGGAATACAGTTGCCGAAAAAGATTTTTTAATTGATGTTATTTCACAGCTCAAACAAAATAATATTCGAGTCTCTTTATTTATAGATGCTGATAAAAAAATGATTGAAGGTGCCGCAAAAATTGGTGCTGATAGGATCGAATATTACACAGGACCTTATGCAAAAAATTATACCATAAATCCTGAAACTGCTATTAAAGAAATAAAAGAAACTGCAATTTTTGCACAACAAATTGGCTTAGCAATCAATGCTGGTCATGATTTAAATTTAGATAATTTAAAATACCTGAAAGATAATTTACCACAATTAGACGAAGTATCTATTGGACATGCGCTGATCTGCGATGCTATTTATTTAGGTTTAGAAAACACGATACGCTTATATTTAAACAGGCTGCAATAATTTTTAATGCAAATTAATTAGCGAATCTAAAACAAGCATAATTGAATCAACATTTTTAATTTTCAGAAGTGTAGAATCGTGCGACTCTATATATTCCTGAGCAACCAGCATATAATATTCTTCTTTGGTAAGTTTGTGATGTATATCTGTTATAGATGAACTTTTGTCTTCAATAAGAAATACTTTATTTTCTTCAGGATGATTTTGCCTGAACATAAAAGTGATAATTAGAATTACTAAAAAAACAGCCATTACTGCAACCAAACCTCGTTTATCTATTTCAGCTTTTGAAGCCGAAGCCATTGGCTGTCTTGGATATTGCTTCGGATCTTTATGGTAATCCTGAAATGAAAATGTTTTTGGTGCCTGTCTTTGATTTATAAAATCATTATACTCAATATGATAAACATAAGACTTGTTTTTATTGGAAAGTACATTGTAAGCTTCCGTAATTTCAATAAATTTTTCCTGCGCAATTTTATTTCCTGCTGTTTTATCAGGATGATATTGAAAAGCTAATTTTCTGTAAGCCGATTTTATATCAGCAGCATTAGCACCAAAAGGCAAGCCTAATATTTGATAGTAGTTTTTCAAGGAATAGATGGAATAAAAATAATAAAATATATTCCTCTAAACGCTGAAAATAATTTTGTAGTATAAATATAATAGCCAATTACCACATCATCGGAAATCTCTTAGGATTTACTTCGCACATTAATTTGTTGATGACATTGAAAATATCTTCTGCACTTGGCTTGCAGAAATAATCACCATCACTGCCAAAAGAACCACGATGTTCTTTTGCTGTAATAGTAACAGGTTCGCTATCTAAAAAACGGAAAATCTCTTGCTTTTCTAATACTTGCTGTAACATATAAGCAGTGCCGCCGCCAGGAACATCTTCGTCTAAAAAAACAACCCTGTTGGTTTTTTGAACAGATTGACTAATAACACCGTAAATATCGAATGGCAATAAAGTTTGAACATCAAGCAGCTCTACAGAAACACCAATTTTTGCTAAACTTTCCATAGCTTCCTGCGCTACACGTACACAAGAGCCATAAGTTACCAAAGTCACATCATTTCCTTTTTGTAATATTTCCGGAACACCTAATGGAACGGTAAAATCACCTGCATTAATAGGCATTTTTTCTTTTAAACGATAACCATTCAAGCATTCAATAACCAAAGCCGGTTCATCGCCACGCAGTAATAAGTTGTAAAAACCGGCTGCCTGTGTCATGTTTCTTGGAACACAAATATGCATACCACGAAGTGATCCTAATATCATTTGCATGGGAGAACCAGTATGCCAAATACCTTCTAAACGATGGCCACGTGTACGAACAATTAAAGGTGCTTTTTGTCCGCCTTTTGTTCTATAACTCAAACATGCTAAATCATCTGATAAAGGCTGTAATCCATATAATAAATAATCTAAGTATTGTATTTCTGCAATGGGTCGCAAACCACGCATAGCCAAGCCGATACCTTCGCCCATAATACTTGCTTCGCGAATACCAGCATCATAAATTCTTTCCTTACCAAATTTTGCCTGCAAACCTGCAAACGCCTGATTTACATCACCAATAAAACCAACATCTTCACCAAAAGCAAGAATTTTTTTATCACGGGAAAAATTGGCATCAAAGCAGGCATTTAAAACTTGGTAGCCACTCACCACAGAACCTTTTTCTTCATACTGTGGTTGAATAATAGGCAATTTTAACGGCGAATACAAAGAGTTTGTATGTTGGTAAGAAGAATATCGTTCTTCGTTGATCTTAGTTTGAATTTCACGCCATTTTCTTAATGCTGTGATCGCTTCTGATTTTTCATCTTTAGTAAGAATTAAAATATCTGAAACAGTTTTGAAAACATCTTTTCGCATCGGATCGATAGAATGCTTTAGCTCGTTTTCCATTTCCGCTAACTGTTCTGCATGCTTAGATGTTAAGGCTATTTTCTGAATAATTTCAACTGCTTCTTTCAATTCTTCTAAGATCGGCTCATGAAATTTATTCCATGAAATTTTCTTTTGAGTGGCAATTAACTTCTTAGCTTCCAGTTCAATTGCTTCCAGTTCTTCTGTGGTTGCAACTTTATTTTGTATGATCCATTTTTTGAATTTTACGTTACAATCGTGGTCTTTTTCCCATTGCAATCTCTCAGAACCTTTATATCTTTCATGCGAGCCTGACGTAGAGTGTCCTTGTGGTTGCGTTAATTCTTCGACGTGTATAATAGCAGGAATATGCGTTTTACGTGTTTTGTCGGCAGCCATTTTATAGGTAGAAACCAATTGCGGATAATTCCATCCTTTTACAACATAAATATCATATCCTTTATTTTTTCCATCACGCTGAAAGCCTTTCAAAGCTTGCGAAATGCTGCCCTTTGTAGTTTGTAATTCTTTAGGAACAGAAATGCCATAACCATCGTCCCAAACAGAAATAATTAAAGGAACTTGCAGAACACCACCTGCATTTACAACTTCCCAAAACAAACCTTCAGAAGTAGATGCATCACCAATAGTAGCAAAACAAATTTCGTTTCCATTTCTGCTAAAAGTATTTTCACCAATTTGGTCATTCAGTTCTCTGTATTTTTTAGAAGCCATAGCCAAACCTAAAGCACGAATCATTTGTGAAGCAGTAGGCGAGTTGTCGGCAGCAGAATTTTTTTGGTCAATTAAAGATTTCCAGCTTCCGTCAGGATGCAAATTTCTGGTGGCAAAATGATTATTCATTTGTCGACCACCGGAATGCGGATCTTCTTCTAAAGATGGATTTGCGTAGAGTTGTCCGAATAGTTGTTCTATCGTAACAATTCCGGATGCCAAAGCAAAAGTCTGATCTCTGTAATAACCGGCACGGAAATCGCCATTCTCAAAAACCTTAGCTAAGGCAATTTGTGGTAATTCTTTTCCATCGCCGAAGATGCCGAATTTTGCTTTTCCTGTTAATACTTCCTTTCTTCCTGTTAAACTGGCTTCACGACTCAAACATGCTAAACGGTAATCATCAAGGACTTCAATTTTAAACTCATCGAAAGAAACCGGTTGGCTTACGCCTTTCGTTATCAACGGATTAGATGCTGTAAATGTCATAAAAGTAATTCAAAAACTAAGTTACAACGAAAAATACATTAAATATGTTAAAACCATGCGACTTTATTCACAATTTATCAAAGTTGTTAATGTGGCGTTAAAATAAATTGAGATACTCACTATTTGGTATATTTTTTGTGAGATTTGCAAAGCAATTAAAAATTTACAAAAGGAAATCTTAGGTTTCCAAAAAATTAAAACACAAGCAGATGAAACATTTATTTATTGTATGTACACTTATTTTTGCTGGATTTGCAGCAAAAGCACAAACATCAGCAGAAGTATCAAAATTAAAATTTAATACTTTAGAACACGATTTTGGTAATCAAGCACAAGGAAAACCGGTATCATTTGAATTTGAATTTGTAAATAATGATAAAGAGCCGGTGATTTTAGAAGATGTAAAAGCATCTTGTGGCTGCACAACACCAACATGGACAAAAGAACCGGTAATGCCAGGAAAAAAAGGAACGATCAAAGCACAATATAATATGGCGCGCGACGGTGCTTTCAGAAAATCTATTACCGTAACTACTAAAAGTGGTGAAACTATTACACTATATATTTCAGGCAATGCCATTGCACAAAAACAAGGTGTAGATGATGCAGAACCAACTCTTTTAAATGGTAATTAACAGTAAGTTTTCTAAAGTTTTAACTTTGGAAAAAGCTAAATAGGTAAATTATAAAGAAACTCCATGCAATTACGCTTGGAGTTTTTTATTTTTGTTACATACAACTTATGCCAAGAATCTCTAACAAAGGCAAATCCATGCCTGCATCGCCGATAAGGAAATTAGCACCATTTGCCGAACAGGCTAAAAAAAACGGTATTAATATCTATCATCTAAATATCGGACAACCTGATATTGAAACACCACACCAGTTTTGGGAAGCCATAAAAAATATTGACAGGAAAGTATTGGAATATTCACCATCTAACGGTTTTGAAGAAGTACGTAATAAGTATGCGCAATTCTTTCAAAAAAGATATGGTTTAACCAATTTGTTTCCTGAAGATATATTGGTTACAACCGGTGGTTCTGAAGCACTGTTATTTACGCTGTTTTCTTTGTTGGATGCTGAAGACGAGATCATTATTCCGGAACCTTTATATGCAAATTATATTGGGTTTTCTAAAAGCGGTAATATAAAAGTGCAACCGATTCCAACTACTTTTGATAACGCTTTTGCTTTGCCATCGATTGATGATTTTGAAAAAGTGATCAATGAAAAAACAAAAGCAATTTTGATCTGTAACCCAAATAATCCAACAGGTTATTTTTACAGCAGAGAAGAACTGGAACGATTAAAAGAGATTGTATTAAAACACGATTTGTTTATTATCTGTGATGAAGTTTATCGTGATTTTATTTATGATGATAACCTAAAATACACCTCTATCTTAGAATTTTCTGAATTAGAAAATCATGCGATCTTAATAGATTCTTTATCTAAAAGATTTAGTGCGTGTGGCGCAAGAATTGGAATGGTTGCCACTAAAAATAAAGAAGTTTTACAAACAATATTAAAGTTTGCGCAACAAAGATTAAGTCCGCCAACAGTAGAACAATTAGGCGCTATTGCGATGTTTGATGTGGAAGAAAATTATTTCACAAAAGTAAACATCGAATACAAAAAACGACGAGATACTTTGGTTGAAGGTTTGAATAAAATTGAAGGCGTGAAATGCCATACACCAGGCGGCGCATTTTATTGTATTGTGCAATTGCCTGTAAAAGACAGCGATGATTTTTGCCAATGGATGTTGAGTGATTTTAATTACGAAGGCGAAACGGTAATGATGGCACCAGCCAGCGGTTTTTATGCAACAGAAGGCAAAGGAAAAAATGAAGTGCGCATTGCCTACGTTTTAAATTCTATTGATTTGAAGAAAGCAATGAAGTGTTTAGAAGAAGGATTAAAAGTTTACAACAATTAATAAATGGACTTTCTGCAATATAACCGCGAAGCGTGGAATCACCAGGTAGATAAAAAAGATAAATGGACAATTCCTGTAAGTAAAGATGAGATTGACCAGGCTCGTAAAGGTATTTTTTCTATTGCATTAACACCTTCAAAACCTGTACCTACAGAATGGTTTGGTTATTTAAAAGATGCTGATATTTTATGTCTGGCTTCCGGCGGCGGTCAGCAAGTGCCAATATTTGCAGCACTTGGTGCGAATGTTGTTTCTTTTGATAACTCGGACAACCAGTTGAATCAAGACGAAATAACCTGCCACGAAAATAATCTTTCCGTAAAAACCATTCAAGGCGATATGCGTGATTTATCTGTTTTTGAAGATGAATCATTCGACCTTATCTTTAATCCATGTTCTACTTGTTTTATTGATGATGTGCTGCCACTTTGGAAAGAATGTTTCAGGGTTTTGAAAAAAGGCGGCGTTTTGCTTACAGGTTTTTCCAATCCATTTATGTATTTGTTCGACCAGGAAAAACGCGATAAAAATATCTTAGAAGTAAAATATACATTGCCATATTCTGATATAGATTCTTTAACAGATGAAGAAAGAAAAAGATATACAGACATTAACGATCCTTTGGTATATAGCCATACACTTACAAGCCAAATCGGTGGACAACTAAAAGCCGGTTTTCATTTGGTAGATTTCTTTGAAGACAACTGGAACGGCAGCGAAATTGAAGACAAATATTTTCCTTCTTTTATTGCTACAAAAGCTTTAAAACCGTTTTAAGATATTTTTAGTACTTTTGCGAAACATTTAATCTTCATTGAAGTTTAAATAGAAAAGTTCTTTGGAAAAATCCAAATCTTTAATTCATAAACTCTTAAATCATAATTAAAAATGGGGTTGACAGGAATTGACGGCAGGATAGTTGATAGGTAAGCATGCCGAGCATTGTGCAATTTGGCTCGTTAAATTTAACGCACACAACTTTTTTACATGGCGAGAATACTTTCGCAATGGCTGCTTAATACAGGTTATTAAGCTTGGCCTTTGTGCTCCGGAATAGTTTTTCCAATACTATCCGACAGCGCATCACCGAATTGGAATAGTGCTGTAATTGTTTCGCTTGCAGTGCAAAATTCAGAAACTAAGCGATTGATCGGTCTGTAAAGACGCCTGTTGATCGACGAAAATCAAGTTTCTACTAAGCATGTAGAAAGCTTATGAACGTTTTGTCCGGACGCGAGTTCAAATCTCGCCAGCTCCACAATTAATCACATAAGTATATTGAATAACAATAACTTATGTGATTTTTTAATTTTAGGGTAAACATAGGGTAAACATTTAGTTTATAATGAAAAGAAGTATTCCGTATCAATACTTGAGAATAATCGAAGTTTGTAATCGAAGGTCATTCTGTTTAACTTCATTATTTATAATTTTATTACGTGTATAAGAAGCAAGAACGCTTAAGTAAAAATACTTCTTAAAAGTAAAAACAGGATTTAAGGTTATGTTGATACTATGTGTATTTGTTTTTGCGATATTAAAATACTCATACATAACTGAAATCTGTGGTTTAAAGTATTTTATATTTGACTTAATATAAGTAAATTCTGTTGATACCGATTGCCTTAAACTGTCTCTCCCATATTTTATAAGATTTCCCGAACTCCGATTGATGAGTAAGTTATCCTTTAAAAAATTAACAGACTGGGTTAGACTAACCTGATGTTGAGTATACTTATTAGGTGTTAAAATACTTATCAAAATTGCTTCAGACCTTACAATATTATTAATAAATGACTGATTATAAAGAATGTTATAAGCCAAATTTATAGAGTGATTGTACTTGTTGTGTTTAAATAAGTAATTGTTAGAAATAGTTGTTTGAATAACATTACTTCGTTTGTTTATATCATTATACTTAGCAATGAAATAGTTGGCGTTAACGAGCAAGCTATATGGCTTCTTTTTATTTAAATAATTTATAGTGACAGTACTAAGATTTGAAAAATTGAAAAAAGTAGAATCACTTTTAAATCTTTTTGAAAAGATATTGTTTGCTTTGACATCAATAGAGTTATTGAAAATTTTTGTTTCAATATTAGATGTCAGCAATAAGTTTTCCGGTGTATAAGAAGTCAGGTTATTGTTATGATAATGATCACTTTTATATAATACTTCCTGAGAAAATGTCAGTTTATCTTTCTGATAATAAGCTCTGCCTTTTAAAAAATATCCTAACTCATTTATGTCATTGTTTTTGATAATGTAAGCATTTTCAAATCCAAGCAGGAAGATTTTTTTAAATGTATAATTACCTGAAAATCCGAAAAGGTGATTCTTGTCTTTTCTAATAAAATCATTCAAAATGGAATTTTCAAAATAATTGTAGTATACCTCTACATTCTTATTATTTTCTTGTCCAAAACCGATCGTAAAGCCAATGCTTTTGTCTTTATTTTTAAAAGCATTTTTATTAAAGAAAATTTTATCACTTTTTATTCCTGCAAAAATATGTGTGTATATTTTTTTGTATTTATAACTCAGGTTTAACCCATTTATCAATATTCCATTAGTACTTTGATTATTACCGTTCAAGATACTTGTTCCTAACTTAAACTTCTTTAATCCATAAAGAAATTTTGTTTTTTTATCAAAATATTTAGAGTCCACAAAGCTTTCCAAAAAATTATTTTGATTAACATTTTCTAGTGGATTTATATGGCTTATTTCATCAAGGCTTTCTTTGTTATTATATACTTCTGCATATTGATCTTTTATTTGATCATATTTTTCTTTAGATTGTAGTAGCTGCTTGTAGTTTTTATTCACCACAGAATAATATTCATAGGCTTTCTTTATTTTTTTATATGCTGCAGAAGATGTATCAATAAGTGAATCTGTTAGTCTCTTTTTTAATACAGATAAACTATCATTAACTTCGGAATATTTTTTAGAAATACTGTCTACTGCAATAATGGAGTCAATTTTATTGTATGCAACTGCTTTATTCATTAACTTTCTTATAGAGTCATTTTTATAAACTTTTATCAATGCATTCCAATCCTGGTTCCTGCCTGTAATACTGGTATATCCTAAGTTTCGAAGATCACCTAAACTGTCAACATTATTCTTTTTTAATACAGTATCTAATTTTTGTTTTGCCAACTCAATAATCTTTTTTTTAAATACATTGTAGTCAAATTCAATGTTGTAATTCTCTAAATGGAATTTTGTATCTGTTAACCAGTTTTTTTCAAAGGTTATGTTGGCAGATATAGGAATTTCAAAAACAGATAATTTAGGAATTATTTCCAAGCGTGAAAAATTTGGATTTTCATTTAAAGAATTATCTAATACTTGGAAGTTATTAAGATTTCTGACTTCCATGTTATACTCTATTTTTTTTGCTTTAGATTTAATTTTTGAAGCTATGCTGGAATCAATTAGAACAAGATTTTCCAGGTTAGCTAACCTGATTCTCGTAAGGTTATCAAATACAGAAATACTTAAATAATATCTGCCTGGCTCTGGCTTTGATAATACCTCATAGCTACCTATGCTGAAGTTGAGTTGATTGAATTGATTCAAATTTACATACTGTGTATGGTCGATTACATCGAATATTGGAGTTCTTATAAAAATAATCGGCTTATTGGTAATATCCTTTATTTCCAATTCGATAAAAACATTTTTATTAGTACTTTCTGCTTTATCAATTTTTAAATAAAAAGCATCTGTGAGATTTTTTACAGGCATAGTCGTGTTTACAGATAATTGGGCAAAACATGGACAATAAAAAAAAACAAATATCAATAATAGTGCAGGTGCAGAGATGATATTTTTTAAAAAATTATTCATTTAAATTCGAAAGTTATGAAAAGTTAATTTATATTCGCAAAAGATTAGCGAAAATATAAAAAACTATGATAGGAAAGAGAATAATTTTAATGTGCTTAATTTTATTTGTAATGCAAATTTCGGTGGCATATGATCATACTATCTTGCTATTGTCTCCATCAAACGAATTAACAGATTTATCACCATCAAGTGTAAATCTAAGCTGGCAAACTTTAGGTAGTTTTTCTTCAACAAACAATTTAAAGTATGTTGTAAAAGTAATGACTATTGATGAGTCGGAACAAATACCTACTTCTTTAGATTTCAATTGTAGTGGTTGTGGTGATGATATTGGAAATATTATTACTTTTCAAAGTGAACTTGGGTCATACACTTTTAATGCATCAGATTGCAATAAATATGTCTGGCAAATAACATTGATCGAAGACATTCCTGCAAGTCAAGATCCCGATGGAGATCCGATACCGGCGAGTCAACAAATTTTAGGTCAATCAGTAGTATATAGCTTTTCTACACTTTGTAATTTAAATCAAAGATTGGGTTCTATAGCTAATCAGTATCTTACTTTTCCTGCTGAGTATACTTCTTATGTTTATGGAATTCCCAATAATAGTGTCAAACTTTATTTTAAATATGAAAGTGAATATAACGACCAAACCATTTCATATAAGATTTACAATAAATTTCATAAAGAGATACAACCTTTAGGAACAATTGATCATATATCAAAAGGAGTAAACTATGAAGATGTAAATTTGCCATCAACTGTAACAAACGGTGAAATTTATTTTTTGGAAGTTTATAATGAAAAAAATGTGATGAAATCTTTAAAATTTAGAAAAAATTAATAATGAATAAAAAATATTTACCACATGTGATTTTAATTTTTATTGTATTTGCGTTATTATTTCTTTTTTTTACCAAAGATAAAACCGGATATGTTGATAACAATAAGCTATACAAAGAATTTAAAGGAACAAAAGATTTGGAAGAAAAACTCAAGACAAATCTTGAATCCGAAAGGCAAATTATTGATTCGTTAAATCAAGTGGCAGTAGCAGTCGAAAAGATGTTTAAGACGAAAAATCCAAGTATAGAAGAGATTACAACGTATAAACAATTATTAACATATAATGATAGCTTGAAATATATTTATCAACTCAACTTAAAAGAAATGAATAATAAAATTTCAATACAGGTTTGGAATACCTTAAGCGAATACATCATCGAATATGGAAAAAAGTATCATTATAAATATATTTTTGGTGCAAGTGGAAATGGAAATTTGATGTATGCAAGTGACAAAAAAAACCTGACAGAAGACGTTATAAAATTTGCCAATAAGAAATATGAAGATCAGTAACAAGTTTTTACTTTTAATTTCATTTTTGTTATTTGCATGTGGAAATAATAAGAAAAAATATTCATTGAATGCAGAATATGTAGTTGAAAGAGAGATAAAAGGAATAAATTTTGGTATATATATATTGTCTGAAAATGAGAAAGATAGTAGTTTAAATATAGCATTGAAGATTAGTGCAATAGACAATTCAAATATACTCAACTTTGGAATCGTTGATCAAACAGCATATTTACAAAGAATCTATTATTTTTCCTACCAAATTGAAAACGATATTTGGATAGAACAAAACGGAACAAAAATACCTTGTTCCGGCGCAGTGTTCGAAAGAAATTACAATCTTACAAAAGATGTTACAATCACTGCCCATTTCGATAATGTTGTTAAAGATAATAAGAAAGTTCTAGTGTATTATCCGCAACCATTTGATTTGATACCAATAAAATTTAAACTAAAATAAATTTTCTATATGAGAATGAATGTTAAGCTAAAATATAAGATGATAAATAAGACAAGCTATGTCTTTTTATTTGTTTTTATTTTTGAAATCTTTTACCCTTCAGTAGCAATGGCATTAACTTCCGGACCTACACCTCCAGAATTCAAAAGTTTCGAACCTGCTACGACAACGGATATGGTTGATTTATTTTCAGGTGATATGACTTATAATTTACCTCTGTTTGAGTTACCTGGACCTAATGGTGGTTATCCATTCAATTTGGCATATCATGCAGGGCCAGGCATGGAACAAGATGCAAGCTGGGTAGGCCTTGGATGGGATTTGAATGCTGGTGCCATTAACAGAAATATGCGCGGTTTACCTGATGAATTTAATGGCGATGAAATAAAAAAAACAGAACACACTAAACCGAATGTAACGGCAGGGGTAGACTTCGGAGGTAACTTTGAAATCATAGGAGTTGATTTAGGACCTCTTGGATTGAGTGCAAGCGCATCCTGTTTCTATAATTCCTATAAAGGAATGGGTTACAGTATTGGATTTGGAGCTAGCTTTAAAGGAGGTGTAGATGAAGGAGTTGGTGGCGGCTTGGGTTTAAATATTACTATGAACTCACAGGAAGGAGTGGACCTCTCTCCAAGTATTTCTTTGTCATCATCTACAAAAGTAAGCGGTAAAGATGATGTTTTTGGAACTACATCAGCCAGTTTAGGAGCCAGTTTTAATTCCATGCAAGGTTACAAAGGAATGAGTTTTGGTATATCATCATCTTATCATGTTAAAGAAATCTCTAAAATGGTAACCGGACCAAACGGAAAGGATATTAAAGATATTACCAGAGAGGGAAGTTTATCATCAATCGGAGGTGGATTTAATTTTGGAATGTTCTCTTCGCCATCGGTAGTGCCTACAATAAACAATGACACTAAAGGTTCAGGATTGGATATACAATTTAAAGTTGGGTTTACTGGAATAGCCTTCCCGAATATGAGTATGGGTGGTTTTTATAATGAAGAGCATTTAGTAAATAATAGCAAAAATAACCCGTCTTTTTATAAGTCATATGGTTATAATTATTTGTATAAAGGTCAAAATAATCCAGATGCATTGCTGGATTTTAACAGGGAAAAAGATGGTCCAATTAGTAAATATACTTCTGCCTTACCTATTCCTAATTACACATTTGATGTATGGACGATTTTAGGACAAGGAATTGGACAATCAGTTCGGTCTCATCAATCTAATACTCGTTTTGTATTTGACAAACATACCGAAAATAATCTTGGGAATGGTAATTTCTATTTTGATTTCGGGTCTAGTGCTGCAACGTCACACATGGGAGGTGGTGGAGGAATGTTTATGTCGTTTAGTAGTTCAGGATATTGGAATGGTGAAAGCAATGATAAACATATCAAAAAGGTATCAAATGAAGATGCTAAGTTCATGAATAAGAGTGATAAAGATACTTATCAACCATATTATGAACCTTATTATTATAAAGTAAATGGAGATATTTCGTCCTATAAAAAAGATTTACCTAATACTACAGAAGGTAGTATAGAAGAAAAAATGGGTACTTACGATCCTATGCGAATGCAATTGAAATCACTTTTAAATGGAGAGGAATCTGACTTTTATCCTACAGGCATTTATAAAGGGAAAAAATCTGCACACATAGGTGAAATTACAACTTCATCAGAACGCGTATCCAAGTCTAACTTATTTTTAGAAGTAAAAAATAATCAACTGGTAAATAATACAAGTGCTATACAGGAACTGAATCAAAAATACATGACCAATATTAACAACTACGATTATATTAATAATACTGATCTTAGTTCAACAAATTCCGATTATAAAATACTTTCACGCACACAAAATTCTGATGGCACTTACAAACCTCACCACATTGGCGGATTTATAGCAACAAATTCTGATGGTTTAAGATATGTTTATGGTATACCGGTGTATAATAAAAAACACGTCGAGTGTACATTCAGTGTAATGGTGGATCAGTCCAATCCGGAGGGAAGAAAAGAATTAAATATAGATGAATACAATCCTAAAGAAGATTTAAGATTTACCAATAATTATTATTCTAAAACAGAGATACCTCCTTATCCAAATACTTATTTGCTAACAGGCGTTATTGGTGCTGATTATATTGATGTAACAAACAATGGAATTACTGATGATGACTTGGGTTACTGGGTAAAATTTAATTACTATAAAGATTCAAAGGATTTTAACTGGCGTATGCCATTCAAAGGAGCCAATTATAATCTTGGAATGCCTAGCGCGGGAAATGATGATAAAGGTAGTTATATGTATGGTGAGCGAGAACAATATTACTTGCATAGCGTAGAAACCAAAACTCACTTGGCTCTTTTTCATCTCGAAAGTAGGGAGGATAATTTATCAGCTCAAAAGGAAGAAGAAAATGATGATGGAGTACAGGTAGCAAAAAGATTAGAATCAATTGAATTATATTCTAAAGCTGAGTATGCAAAAAAAATAATAAATAACTATACACCAATTCCCATAAAAAAAATAAGTTTTACATACGACTATGATTTATGTAAAGGGTCAAAATTAAATTCGACTTTAGGCAATGGCAAATTAACACTGAAAAAAATATCTTTTAAATACAAAGAAAGCGAAAGGTCAGAAAAGAATGTCTATGAGTTCGAATATGGAAATAACCCGGGTTACGAAACTAAAAATCAGGATTGTTGGGGAACATATGATGCGGAACGTACTTTTAATATTATGAATCCGTATGTTAATCAGCAAAAGCCGAAGACAGACCATGATAATGATGCGTCGGCGTGGTCCCTTAGTAAGATTATTATGCCATCAGGCTCTGTAATAAATATTGAATATGAAGCCGATGATTACGCATATGTACAAAACAAAAAAGCTATGCAAATGACCCAAATGTGTAATGCAAGTGGTTCTTCAGACTTTAGTACGAATACGAAAGATGATGGTTATAATTATTTGATAAATACCTGTGGTATAGTTAATAATAAATCTGTTAGATATTTATATCTAAAAATAGATAATTTAGTCAGCAATAAGCAGGCATTTATAGATAATTATTTAGGAAAAGACAAATTTATTTATTTTAAGATAAGAGTGGATTTAAGAGGTGATAAAAAAGATTATGAATATGTTGGTGGATATGCAGAGATTGATTTGGAGAAGATGAATAATTCCAATACTACAGATGTAATTTCTGTTGTTGGCGGTGTTACAGTTGCTAAAATTTATTTAAAATCTGTCAAGACAAAAGATGGAACTTATGATGGTGAGGCTCATGGTAATTTTGTTACAAGACCAAATTATCATCCTCTCTCAATTGCAGCTTGGAACTACTTCCAAATGAATCGACCTGATCTTATAGGTGCTCCTGATGTAAAACTTCCGGAAACTTCTGATCCAAGCAAGGAAGAAAGAAGAAAAATATTATTAAGTCTTTTAAATCCATTTAAAGGTTTAGCGTTTGCAATTAATGGTATTTATGGAGGATGTTTTAAGAGAAAATATGGATCAAACGTAGATTTGAGCAAATCGTATGTACGGCTTTATTCAAATAATGAGCGAACTATGAATGCTTCAACTTCTTCAGAAAGTAAAATTAGTCAATTTAAATATGGTGGCGGTTTAAGAGTTCGAAAAATCTCAATCAGCCCAAATAAAACAATAGCTAATAGCACAAATGATGTTGATAAATTGGGTGTAGTTTATGATTATACTATGCTACTTAAAGATGAGAATGGAAATATAGTACCGGATGCAAATGGCAAACCCAAACTTACCAGTTCCGGTGTGGCAACTTATGAGCCTTCTGTGGGCGGAGAGGAAAATCCTTTACGACAGCCGGTTCCTTATGAAGTAGATATTAAGACTAAGACAAATTATGTATTATTTACTGAACTTCCTTTTAATGAATCTTTATTTCCGGCACCATCGGTCGGTTACAGCAGGGTAACCGTAAGGAGTTTAGTTACTGATAATGTTTTAAAAAAGACCACCGGTTTTGAAGGAATACCATCAACAGGTCAGACTGTTCATTCCTTTTATACTTCTAAAGATTATCCTGTTATTTCCGATCTAACTGAACTGGAAAAATTTGCTAATGATAAACCCATAAATATCTTTACCTACTTCTATAATAGTACCAAGAACTACTATTTCGGATCACAAGGTTACTCTATAGAGCTAAATGATATGAATGGTAAACTCAGAAGTGTAGAGTCCTATGCGATAAATGCAGACAGTAAAATAGTCAATGCCCCAATTTCTGGAAATTATTATTATTATAAGAGTGAAACTACTTCAGAAATTTCTGATGAACCCAAACTTATAACAGGTATTAATGGCGGTGAGCCGGCTTTTAAACTAAATAATAAAGTAGATGTAATAGAAAGAGCTGATGGCAATTCTAAACCATATGAGGAACTTCCTGATTATACTTTGGGAGTTGATTTTGATATTATCAATGATATACGTCAAAGTGTTATGAACTCTGGTGGTGGTCAAATAGATATAAATGTAGATTTAGCTTTGATATATCCGTTACCAACCCTTTTCCCAAGGATCAATATCAATATGAGCAAGGTGAAGACCGCTGTTACTAATAAAATTATTTATCGTTCAGCTATTTTACAAAAAACAGTACAGTTAGTTGATGGTGGTGGAAAAATTGAAACCAAGAATATTTTCTTTGATAAGTTTACAGGTCAAGCTTTGGTTCAAAGAATTACAAATGAATATGGAAAAAAAATAGAAATGACCAGTTATCCTGCATATTGGGAATATGCATCAATGGGACCGGGTTATAGAAACACAGGAACTAATTTCCAAATGAACGTCTTGGCCGGATCTATTCCTTCTAATCCTCCGGCTACTACTGACGGAATGCCTGATTCATACATAAAAGCAAATCCAATAGGAAAGGATATAATAAAAGACCTGAGACCGGGTGATGAGCTTTTAGTTACAGATACAAGAACGAATACGAAATACAAAGGTATAATTATGAAATGCGGAAATACATTGAATAACAACACCAATATCAGTACTATCTGGATAGATGTCCGACAAGGAAATGAAGCAGTTAGTATAGCACCTGGTAATTATGAATGTTTTTTATACCGTTCCGGTTACCGTAATCAACTGAATGCAAAAATTGAAAATTACTCAACTTTAAACTAATAGAATGAAGAAAATTGTATTGTTGGTAGTATTCTATTTGTTACTGAACAACTTAACTATAAAAGCTGACGAGTGTTTTTATTACAAGATTGGTTTTAAAATGAATGAATTTGTCTATAATTTAGATAAGGAGGGAGTATTAGGTCCAGATGGGGATTTTCTCTTTACATTAAAATTCTATGATAATAGGACAAATCCCCGAGTTTACTTCAACAGTAAACTAGTAACGCTAGCAATTTACGACAAAGATATAGCATCAAGGATAAATCATACTAGAAGTACTCCATATGATTTTGTCTGGCAATTCTTTTCAAGCGAGGATATATCGCCACAACACTTAGGAATTGAATTCTTATTTGAAGGTTGTGAAGATGATAAATATCCTAAAGAACATAACTGCTATAGTTGTACAGCAGGGAATAGTGATGATGGTTGTGTGAGTGAAACAGATATTTTTAATAGTACTCCGAATACTAATGTAATTGATTTATTATCAAACAATCCTGACTATCAGAATTTAGTAGATTTTTCTAAATATAAGTACTTAATTAATAAACATAATCAAATTAATTTGACAAATACTGATTGTGGAAGTTATTATAGTTATAAATTGGATTATGATATAAATTATCAAGTCTTTTCCCCGAGTCTATTTGCTAAGCATACTTCTAGTAATGTTGATGTATATAATGAGTCCATACATAATTATGAGATTGAATTGTGTGGAAGTGATAATTTTACAATATCAAGTGAGAGATATAATAATAATAAATTTTTAAGTGAATCTGTTTATAATTATAATAATCTAAATGTAAACCCGGATATATTATATTTCAATGAAAATAATACTGGTAAACTTAATGGTTTATTTCGAGGGAATAATAGTTGGGACAATAAAACTTATTTAAGCTATAAAGTAAATAATGGAAATGTGACAGATATACTTATGCCGGATACAAAGTCTGGTTTAGTAATTACGCCTGCCTATTCAGGTATCATAAATTCAAACAATTATACTTTATATGATTATAAGATAACCAGTTATTTTAATAACAATACTAATTGTCCCAGCAAATCAATAGGTAATATTAAATTTAAAGTATACCCACCAATTACTAATGCAACATTAGAAGTAAACCAACCTTGTGCAAGTGATATAAATGAAAAAGGGAAATTAGATGTTAGTTCTGTAAATGGAGGAAAGCTTAATGCATATCAATATACCTTAACAGGTTCTTCTTTTGCGAACTATCAAAATATTGAAGAAGCAACAGAATGGGGAGAAACCTTGAGTGGTTTTGAAACTTCGAACTATAATAGTAGTGATGCAGAAGGACAGGCTGGTTTTTTGGCAGATCTTTATCAAGATGGTAAATTAACCAACAATATACAACCAATCACCAATCAAACAGGAATTTTTAATAATCTTAACTATGGGACCTATCATTTACAGATCAAATCCACCTTACTCGGGGATTGTGTTTTAGATAAATACTTCTGTATTTATCCAATGCCTAATCCAATTATTACCTTAGACAATCAAGCTATATTGTGTACTTCATCTAATAACAGTTTTGAATTTAATGCTACAGCTAATAGAATTGTTAAATGGTTATGGGCTGTTTCTGCAGAAGATCCTACTGTAAGTACAAGTAACTATTTTTTAGGTGGTGTTGCCGGTTATACAAATCCATCACTTACCCCAATTCAACCTAATGATTATATTGATGAGAGTTCGAATAAAGTTACACTGGCACAAAATAACCGCATTGGCTGTATGTATATAGTTGCAACAGATAAGCATGGTTGCATTGGTACCACCCAAATAGAAGTACCTAACTTTACACCACCAACATATGATACGAAAAAAATTGAAAATGTTCTTGATATTTCAGCCAGCCGTTTAGAGGGTATATGGCTGAATGATTTTAGAGATATAAGCATGCCAAGCAATAGTAATAATCTGCTAGAAGACTATTCTTATTTATTGAAAAAGAATGAGTACGAAAGTGGTCAGGCTGGTTTATACAGAACGGTTTCCACATATAGTTATTTAAGCGATCGTTTAAAGATAGGAGGTTATAATTTAAATAATAATTTTGACAAACTGTCTGGCGATGGAGTGTATAGCGATGCAAATGTCATGGAGGCTGTACCATTATTTAATTGGTCTAATCCAAGGTTTGAGTTGGATAAACCTAAATGGATAAAAGGTGGTGAAATAACAGGATATAGCACAACAACAGAAGAAGTTGAAAATAAAGATATACTGGGAATTTACAGTTCAGCTTTATATAGCTACAGGAATACCTTACCGATTGCAGTTGCTTCTAATGCTGAAAAAGGTGAAATAGCTTTTGAAAGTTTTGAAGAATATACTAACCAGGAAAATGTTACCAATCCTATACTTATAAATGAAATTACAAATGCAACAGGTAATTTTGATATTATTAATAAAGTTGCCGGCATTCCTTTAAAAAAATATGACAAATACAATATTACTAACGCTTCTGGAAGATATGCAATTACAGACATGGATCCCGATAATCTGCCATACACAGATGCACAATTTGCACAATTAACATTAAAAGTGTTAGCTAAAGCACCTGCTGTGGGTACAAATTTATATGAAGAAAACTTGGTTACAACCAAAGGAAAGTTATTGATCAATACATGTGATGAGAATAATAACAACCAAAGCCAGTATTATGGACAACTGGTTCAGTTTGAATATGGAATTCCCGGATTCAACTCAAAGGCAGAAATTTGTAATCGTTTTTGGACAGGAAATTTATATATAGAAAGAGAGCAAACAATTGATCCAAAGATGCCATTTACTAATGTTATGTTTACGGATAAGGAAGCTCACACCGGAAATATTTCAGTAAAAATTGATGCAGGATATGCTGAAATGGAACAATATGCCTTAGAGTTAACACCTGGCAGAGAATATTTGATAAGCGGTTGGATTAAAACAGCCAATAGTTATGTGATGTCTCCTGCTGATTTAAAGACTTATTGTAACGAAAAAAATATCGGTTTAAAAATAAAAGGCAAAGGTTCAAGTGTCATCAATTCTAATTCCGATGGCTGTGATATACTAATAACTCCAACAGGCCCGATTATTAATGGCTGGCAAAAAATTGAAGGAAAATTCAGGTACCCAACGCGGTCGGAAGGATTACTGCTTTCGTTTAATAATACAGCTACGTTTTATATGGATGACATACGTTTATTTCCTTATAAAGGAAATATTCAAACTTATGTTTATGATCCTGTTACACTGCGACAAGAAGCAATCTTGGATCAGAATAATTTTGCCACTATCTATAAATACGATGAAGAAGGTAAATTATTTCAAATTAAAAAAGAAACGGAAGAAGGTATAAAGACAATTCAGGTAACTCAAAGTTTTATGCAACGCAATAAATAATGTTGAGAAGAATAACTATATATAGTTTGTTGATGGTAATCACAGGGTTTAGTATGGCTAAAGACCTTACTGACGATTTCTTATCTATGATGGGTAAATATGTTAAGAGTAATAATATATCTATTGAAGGTGAATCATTTTCATACATTCAAAAATCTGATGTGCCTGTAATGCAGTCAGATTTTTCTATTAAGAAATGTAAAGGCAATACTTTATATGAAGATAAATATCATACGATTATAATGAAGCCGTTATATGATATTTGGGTTGACTATTCGGGTAAATTTATCTATTTGTCATATAAAGTTCCAAATAAGCAGCAATCTGGAAAGTTTATGAACCCATCAAATATTTTTGAGATGACCAGGATACATATCAAAAATTGTACTGTTAAAAATAACGCTACAGGAGGCAAAGAATATACAATAACATATAATCCAGTATTAACAGACTGTATAAAATCTATAGTTGTAATGGATAAAGAAGAAAATTTGAAAAGGATTGAATACTATTTTTCAGAAGGTACTTATTTAAGTAAGACTGTCATAAATTATAATTCAATATCTACGGATCCGGTGAATATTGAGATGTTCAATGAAGATAAATATCTTATTAAGAAAGATAATAAATGGATAACTGCTAAGGCATATAAAAATTATAAAATACACATATTTGAGTATGAGAAATTATTCTAGATATACTGAAAAAATAAAGACATACAGAGTTTGCTTTCTTATGTTTATAAGCATAGCAGCATTTATTTCTAATGTTCATGCGAGTAATAAATATTACTACAAGCTGAAAATTAAGGCAAAGCATATTCAATTATTGGACTTGCTGGAAGAGTCACAATTAACCAGATTGAAAATAAATGAAATAAAATTGCAAAGTAATTTACCGGATAAGACTTTTACTTATGGACAAAATGAATTATGTTATAAAGGAGGTAGTACAGGACTACTCATACAAGGTGGTGTTGCAGAGATGTCGGGTTGTCAAGAGGACATATTTCAAAATCTGTCAATTCATATGAATGGACGTATCAAAGTACAAGATGTTGTAAATAGTAGTGATTGTGATTTTACTAATGATCCATTAGCCTATAACTGGTCATTAGATATATCTGCCGTTGATCTAGCTTCAATTGACGGTTTACGGGAAGGTACAAATATGATGACAGTCAATTTTAGCAAAGAAATCAAATTAGATGGAAATACTGATGATTTTGCTATAATTGATTTTATTATTTATTTAGAGGAATATAATGCGTTATTAGGACCGGATCTTACTGTTTGTAATAGTTCTGTTCTAACAGATTTGGATCCGCCTTTGAGTAGCCCGAATGACCCTAACACGCCAATTATAGGATTGTGGGAAAAATATATATTAAATACAACTACAAATACATGGAATTGGACACAGGTTTTATTAGGCTCTACTTTAGAAGATGCTGACATAGGTGAGTATAGATTTACTTATACGCCACCCGATCAACCAGCCGATAATACATGTGTATTAAGCGGTAATATTGAAATTAAATTTGGAACTCAGTCTACTAATGCTAATTTGAATGGTCCGTCTGTTGTATGTTCAAACAGTAACATTCCCATTTTTTTAACAGGTATTCAAAATGAAATTGTTCAATGGTATTATAAGTCGGATCCTTCGAGTAGTTATATACCATTTGCCACAGGACCTAATTTGGATTATAATATAAATGGAACAGGATATTACAGAGCTGTAATTAACACTATTAATTGTAATTATATAATAGAAACACATGTTACTGTAAATCATCCGCCAACACTCGTTTTTCCTACTTTAAATTCCAGTACCGTATCTATAGAAAGAGGTAGTGGCATATTATTATCTCCAGCAATAGATGATCCTTCAGTAAATTATTATTGGACTAATACTCAGGAAACAACACCATCTGTATATGCGGATAAAGAAGATAATTATACGGTTATTGCAACAAACCAGGATGGTTGTTCCCAGTCGGCTACTATAGAAGTTAGATATTCTCCGTCTCTATTTGATAATGAGTTTTATAAACCGGTTGCATCAATTATAAATAAAATAGAAATACCGGAACTATATACCGACCGAAATCCTTCTCATAATACACTGGCTACTTTATCTGTAATAGATGATAAGAATTATAGTTCAGTCGAAGACCAAAATGATTTAAAATCTTACACGGCATTAGCAAAACTTAACTTTCATGGTAATGACGGTAAACATTTTGGAGCTATGAGAGAAGAACTTTTTACCAGTACAGGAAAGGCCGGCTGGGCTATCAAGGTAAAATATAATATAAGCTCTGTAGTTAATAACAATACAATTTCCATTTCTGAACAACAAGAGCTACAGATATATTCGTTGGGAGATTATCCATTATATACGGATATTAAGAAATATTCAAATCTTCCTAACAATGCAAAAATGGAGGTAACATCTTTAGAGTTTTACAAGAATATATCCGATCTGAAAACAGGAAATTTTTCTTATTCCATTGTTCCCAATAGCATCTCTCCACATTCAATAGATGAAGATGAAATTATAGCAATCTTAGAAAATGTGGCTGCTAATCTGGAACTGGAACTTCAAATAAATTACTTACCATATTTCGACAAAAACAGCAAAATAGCCGACATTGAAAATAAATCAGATAATCTTACAAGTAAGAAGCTTGCATTAAATTGGCCTATTATTCACGGTGTACATCATTATGAAATTGAAATGGCTTACTCGGAAGATAGAAGTACAATGCCGGACAAAGTTACTAAGGCATTCAAAGAAAAGGGATTTATAGTTAATACGAGTAATAATTTTTATGAATTTATTCCCACGTTTCCTCAAGGTATGCTGCATGTTAGAATAAGACCAGTTGGCAGATTTCAGGCAATGGCGAAACAGGATGGGTTTGCATATGGAAAATGGAGTGAGACAAAATCTATCATAATCGAATATGATAGGTATAACAATTTGGATGATGAAAAAATTGCATCATTTTATGAGAATGACCCACAGTTACCTACAAGCGAAGGAAAGAAACATTGGGAAAGTACATTAACCTTCGCAGAGGATGGTAAAAAGAAACAAGTAATTTCTTATTATGATAATATGCTTCGTAATGACCAGGTGGTTACGAATCTTGCGTCTGAAAGATTGTCTTTATATGCAGAAACAAAATACGATTATGAAGGTCGCCCTGCGGTTTCTATCTTACCTTCACCGTTGGATGGTACACATGGTTTAAACTATTTTCCTGAACTAAATAAAGGAATAAATCCGACTAATGGAATACTGACAGAATATAACAAGGAAATTTTTGGTAAAAATATACAGGTGCCATTAGACATAAGTTCCGTAAGTTCCGGTGCTGCAAAATATTATTCACCTGCTAATTTACTTTTAAGTACCTACCCTAAAGCAGACCTTTCAGTCCTTCCGGACGCTGAAGGTTATGTAACCACCCAAACAAGGTTTACATTAGATGGAACAGGTAGAATTGCAGAACAGTCTGGTGTTGGTGAAGCATTTAAATTCAATAATGAACATACAACTAAATATTATTATGCCACACCAAGTCAATCTGAATTATACAGAATGTTTGGACATAATATTGGAAATGCTTCCAGGTATTTGAAAAATATGATAAAAGATCCAAATGGTCAGGTATCTGTCAGCTATACAGATTTATCAGGTAAAACTATTGCAACAAGTTTAGTTGGAGATAAACCTGACCCTGTAGATGAATTGGAGCATATTAATAAACCTAATGAAGGCATCTTACTTCCCAGAACCAATATAATAGATAAAAATAAAAATATAACAGATGCTACTTCTTTGACATCAATGTTAACAGAAACAATATTAAATGAGATTGTATGTGATTATACTTTTACATATGATATTACGGGACTTATTAATAAAGCTAATTTTGAAGGTGTACCATATTGCAAAACTTGTAACTATCTTTTGGATATTTCTATAATGGATCCACAAGGTAAAAATATTCCTATCCAAATTATTAATGTACCTAATAGTGATTGTGGTGAAGACTACACACCAAATTATACAACACAAATGGGAGATGACTATGCAATAAAAAATATGAAAATTCATCCTGATGCTGACCCAACCTCGAACATGGTGTGTCCAAATACTATGGATTATGGAAATCAAACCCTGGTATTTAAAGCTGGATTTACAGAAATTGGGAATTACACAATTACTAAAACTCTGAGCTTAGATCGAGAATCAGTAATAAGTTTTTTTGCGGAACAAATAAATAGTGTACAGCAGCCAATAACCGAAGCAAATATTACAGACCCAATAATATTAAATAAAATAGAAGATTTAGAGCTTTGTGACTCTAAAAAGAAATGCGATAATGATTGCATAAAAATACTAGCCGAAGGTGGTGTAACGCTCGGTTCACCCGATTATAATACAAAATTAGAGGCATGCAAAAAAACATATTGTGGTTTGGAACAGCCTACAGAATATACAACTGCCATGGCACAGGAATTTCAACGTAATTCCATATTATCACAAATAAGGCAACAGGTGAGTCCTGGTGGCACGTTTTATGAAAATAACACAATAATAGCTAATTTCTTTGAAAATCATATCCTTACTGTGTTAGCGAGTATAACTGATAAGAAATTAACAGTTAAAGGCTATGATGTGAATAAGGACAATATCAATACACAAGAGAAAGAATCATCTGATGTAGAACTTACTTACCAACAGTTAATTGAGAATATTAATAACAAGACAAACTTGGATTATAACTTTGACGGAATAGTTGATGATGGCTCGAATGGTTCGGATAAGAGTGCTATGGAAAATGCTGATCCGCAAGATCCAGGAGGAAGTAACTACACTTTGGATGACAAAAGAAGAATATTGGCTGAATATTGGGTAAGCAGCACTAAATTTCCCGGTGATGATGGATACTCAGATGTAAAAGGTATGGATGATATAGCTGCGGAATTTCACAGGGAATATATTTTTTATAACTTATATAGTTCAGATCCTGTTAAGTTGTCATTTAAATATGATGCAGAAATGACTAATAAGGTTAACCAGTTTGACTTTAATAATCCAAGCACGAATCCAAAAGATAAATATGGTTGGGCAGATGCCATATCTATAGATCCTTCTTCAGTTAGACCGAATGATAAATTATATGCTAAAGAGGATGGATTCCCGGACTACCCGGACAATGATCCTATCACAGACATTATTCCTGAATTTTATTCATTATTTAGTAAAATAAAATATAATGATAAGGGACTGGACGAGCCTCCTTTAAATGAATTGTTTCATCCTGTGAAAACAACTAATATTGATGAAACTACTGAAATTGGACAAGATAGAAGAGATTACTTAGACGAAATATTTACAGATAAATATCAAGTAGACTGGAGAAATTACGCAACCTTAAGTGCTTTAGATAAAAAGAAAGCAGATGCCGTTATATGGAATAATTATCTGGGACAGTATCAAAATATCAAACAAACAGCATTGGCAAATTGGTTTGTTTCACAAGGAGCAACTTATTTTGATGATGATAAAGCCATTGTTACAGATGTTAGAAAAAAACCTTCCACCAAAAGTGATATTAATGGAGCAGGTGTAGCAGAAATACAATCTATGTGTAATGATGCCTGCGAGGCAAATGCAATTTATTGGGCAGGACAATACATAAATTTTTACAGATTAGGTTGCCCTGATTTCTTTTCGTCATTTGATTTTAGTGGTAATTCACCAGGAGAAGTAGAAAAAATATACATAGCCTTAAAAGATCATGTTGCAAGCGTATTAGAAGCCAGATGTAAACAAGACTGTGGTGGTACTAATTTAAATCCATTCGGTTTAATTATAGATCACAGTATAAACCCACCTGAAGATCCGGGACCAACAGCAGCAACAGGACCTCATTATTCATATGAAGTAATTTTTGATTTGATAGATATTAAATTAAGATCGTATGTTTTTAATACTAATGAATTAAGTTTATCTATTGAAAAAGATGAAAAAATCAATGGACAACCGGTCTATCAAACCAAAAAATTCTATTTTAATACAGAAGCTGAGAAAAAGGACTGGAATACTATAGATCCTGTCACTGGTGTAGTACCTGCAAGTGTTACTTGTTTTCCTGCGGCATCACCACCATCACTAACGGAGATACAAACTATCTTCATGGATAATAATGTAAAGTACACAATGCAGATGGAACGAATTTGTACGGAATCTAGCGATAAAGACTTACTAATTGCTTCTGTAGCAGATATAATTGAAACTTATAATACTACAATAGGCAATGAAGAGACTAAATTAGAAGCAGCAAGAAATTTGATTGTAAGTTTATTACCATCTCAAACAATAGGAGAGGTTTTATTTTCTACCAATGATGCAGAAATAATAATAGAAATAAATACTTGTCCGATTTCTATAAAATTTGCAAAGCGAGATGGTTCATGGGTGAAAACATTGCCGACACCGGCAAGCCAATCGGTAAGTGGTTCTACAGGCGTAGCTCACTTACAAAATCCTGGAGAGTATGATTATGCGGGTTATTATTTTTACGGATCATATGAAAATCCTTTATGGTTGCCACCAGCCACCACCACAGCTTCCTCTTTCACTGATCCTGGAAATGCGAATAGGAAATGGAATTTAATGGAAAAAGATACAATGATATTAGACACGTCATATATCGAATTCCTTTCAAGAACTACTGCAATACAATTAGACTCTTTAGGTGTATTATATTATTATGATAGTACATTAAATTGGAGATATAGTGATACTGTAGGATACTTTGCTTTAGAAGAGGATGATGAAGGATTTTTGTATATGGTGACAGCTATATACGCAGATACGTCTGTCTATGTGAATTATTATGTACAGATAGATGATAATTATGTCGTTTCCCAATTAAGAACAACAGCACCTGATCCTAATTCTTCTGGTTCTAACTTTGGTAATCCTGATCCGGAAGAAGGTGGTAATCCAATTGAGCCTGATAATTATTGTTGTTGTCAGTCCAATCCGTCATTCTGGACTTGGGATGGTACAGGTATACAACCTAAGCAATTTCTTAAGTATTATAAACATCCTATCCGTCCGTATATTCTTCAAAGTAACAGTTGCATAAATAACAGGGAAGTAGATTGTTTGGCTGCATCTCAATGCGACCCACTCGATCCTATAACACATCCATATTCGTGGAATGAGTCTTTATGTGGTTGCGAACAACCTGTATGGACTGTTTTGCGAGCCTTTATAGAATGTCGAAGAATAAATGATCCACCTTTAGAGCTGGGAAATGAAAATGTTCCTGCCGTTTGCCCATGTGAAATACCTAAAGTTAATTGTTATAAACAGATAGGTGGTCAAACAATAACTGAATCAGTTGATCTATATACAAGAACATCTAATACTAATTTCTGTGATTATAGTAGTGGTGGAAATCTAAGTTGGGAACAAAATAATTGTGGCAATACACATAATTCAAGTGTTTCCTATTTTGTTTATATAGATATGATAGATAATCAGTGTAATCCTTTCGAAAAATGTGATGATTATGTGTATTACAAACCTGAGGATGTAAGTAGTACTTTAACTATTACGGATCAAGATGATCAATGTGCTCAGTTGGCAAATAATATTAAACTGGATGCTATAGACAAACTGGTAGAGGAACGTAAAAACGATATCATAAAATCTATTTATGAAGAAGTATATAATAAATGTTTTTCTGGGTTAAAAGAAAAATTAGAATACTCTTTTACATCAGGACAATACCACTATACTTTATATTACTATGATCAGGCAGGTAATCTTGTTCAAACTGTTCCGCCGGAAGGAGTTCTACTATTGGATGATGTACACGCAAACAATATAGGACAAAACGGGTTACTTGATCCAGCTGTTAATAATCCTCTACATTATCTGCAGACAACTTATCAATATAATACACGCAATCAGGTCGTAAGCCAGCATTCACCTGATGGAGGTGATACTAAATTTTGGTATAACAAAAAAGGACAGCTTCGTTTCTCTCAAAATGCTAAACAAAAAATTGCGGATAAATATTCATACACTATTTATGATGAACAAGGAAGAATAGAAGAAGTCGGTGAATACGATAACCATGAATTCTTCGATTGGGAAATTGCCAATTATAATAATGATAATTATAATTACTTAGTTAACCATCCGCTCGAATTATCTTCGAATGGTTTTAAAGATAATAGTTCAAGTCCACCAAATGTTGTACCTGTAATAGATTTTAGTAATGATGTAATTCTGAATAGTAAATTCCCTACTGAAAATCCAACAGCTTCTGATTTTTGGAATTATGTTGAAGCTCCGATTTCGTTTTGTTCGCAAATCACTAAAACAAATTATGATGAATCTTATTTGCCATTATTATCTAACAATACGAGAAATAGGGTATCAAGATCTGTTTTAGATGATATTAATTATAAACAAAATTCCAGCGGAGTATTTGAGTTTAATGGAACAACAAATACTATTTATTATGATTACGATGCCGTAGGTAATGTAAAGAATATCTATGTCAATAATAGCAACGGTTACGGTACAAGAACAGTATTTACAGATCCTTTCTCACAAGTAGATTTAAGAAGAGAAAATAAATCTTACAAAGTACACTATGATTATGATTTAATTTCCGGCAAAGTAAACTCCGTAGAATTCAACGAAGCCAATGATGCATCATTTAATGTGTTTAACCCAAATATCTATTTTAAACATCGTTACGAATATGATGATGATAATAGAATTACAGCTGTCTACACCACTCATGATGGCGTTATAGAAGAATGTGAAGCACGTTATTTTTATTATCCTCATGGTCCTTTGGCACGTGTAGAGTATGGCAAGGATAATGTACAGGGAATAGACTATGCCTATACACTGCAAGGTTGGCTCAAGTCAATAAATGATCCGAATATTGCCAGCACAACAACCAATCCGAGTGTTGCTGTCTTTAGTGATGGCTATAATATAAACAATCCTGCCTCTGCTAAATTTAAAAACCTTCACAAATTAAATGGTGCCGATGAGATGATGTATATGATTGGATATTATGCCGGTGATTACAAAGCTATCAAAGATGCAGACAGGCAAATATCAAGTGATAATATTGAATCCGATGGATTGTTTAAGGCAGGAATTCAACAAGATACGGACGGTGATGGAGATATAGATGAAACGGTTGCGATAGAAGGAAATTCACTTTACAATGGTAACATTGCTTACACTGCAAACAGGATTGCTCCTTCTTTACACATGGATCAGACCTTTGGAACTAACATCGTTTCAGGATATGCAACAGATGCATTGACGCAGGTAATGAATTACAAATATGATCAGTTAAACCGCTTGGTATCTACCAAAACTTATCAGCAGAATCTTTCAAATGGATCATCTTTCACACCGTTGAGTATAGCAAATATATCGGCAAACTTAGGTAAATATGACGAGCAGTATACCTACGATCCAAATGGCAATATCAAAACGTTAAAACGTTATGCTCCGGATGGCAACAATAATGGCACACCTACCTTAATGGATGATTTTACGTACCATTACAATTCGTCGTCTATCCCTGCACAGAGAAATAATCGATTGATGAGCGTTTCAGATGCGGTTACATATTCAGGCTCGAACCAAGATCCTTTTGGAATTCATGAAGATATAAAACATGGACAACCAGATAATAACATAGATGTAAACTATAAGTATGATGAAATCGGGAATCTTATTAATGATGAGCAGGAAGAAATTGGAAAATTCGCAACTTCAACAAACGCAGGCTCAGAAGGAATAACCTGGAATGTTTATGGAAAGATACAGGAAATAAAATATACTAATGAAAAACCGGATATGGAATTTCTGTATGATGCCTCCGGAAACCGTATTTGTAAGATTTTGAAACCTAAAGATATAACCACGAGTCCGGTTACTTTAAAATCACCGCAGTATTATTCATACACATGGTATGTGCGTGATGCGCAGGGAAATGTATTGTATACAGAAGTTAATAATCCTTGGGAAAGTGATCCTAATATAAAGGATCAAACGAAGGAATATAACATTTATGGCTCTTCACGTATTGGTGTATATAAAGAAGTTGAAAATGAGATACCAGTACAACAGGTGCTGACACCTGAGTATGATCCAAATAACCATATACCTTATGGAAACAATGAATACCGTAGAAGACTTGGTTTCAAAAATTATGAGCTCACAAATCATTTGGGAAATGTATTAGCTACAGTTTCGGATAGAGTATATGGGTATAACGGCACTGGTATTGATCTCACACAACCGGCAAGCAGGGTTTTAGCAGAAGTGCAGACCGCTCAGGATTATTACCCATTTGGTATGATAATGCCTGTAAGAAACTATGAAAGAATGAATTGTTTTTCTTCGACTGTTATTACTGAAGACAGATTTGCTCCTTGTCCCGAAAATGATCCTGAATTAAGAACAAATTGCAATGAATGGTACAATACTTTCGCCGGTAGAATCTCACCATTGCTTACTTCAAGTTGGGGAACGCTGGAACATACATCAGATGAAGGCATGAAGATAAATGCAACTTCAATGTCTGTTTTCGATCCAAGCTCGGAAGGATTTGTCGGAATAGCAGTAAGGGAAATGGATGTGGAACCGGGTGTGAATTATAAGATTGATCTAAATGTAGAAGAGTTTACCTATAACAACGGAGAGGATGTTAGCGGTGCATTTGTAATAGTAGATAAGGATCTCTTAAAAACAACACCTGATTTAGAAGATGTCTATAAATCGAGTCTGACACAGGTTGTTATGTTTAGCGATACAGGTAAATTATCAGCTACCTTTAAAGCAGTATCTGGTAAAGCCTTATGTGTGGTTGGAATTTACAACGACAACGATAGTGTTTTTGCGAAAGTGGATGATTTCAAAATCAGCGTATTTGATACAACGAATCCTATAGCTTTCTTTGAAGAAAATTTTGACGATAATGCAAATGGTTGGTATTCAGAATTTGAAAATTCAGAAATCGCTCTGTTCGGAGGAAGCAACTATCAGCAGGGCGATGGAGCATTTTTATTTAATCCATTGGGTACTCATGAAGTAATAAACGGAAAATTAAATATTTCTGCTTTGCAATCAACAGAAAATGGAAGTGGTTTCGGAGCAGCAGCGTATGACTTTAATCTAATACCCGGACAAAGCTATCGCTTCAAAGCAGATTTTACTACCAATAGTCCGGAATCATATTGTTACCTGATGGCAATACCTAAAACTGCACCTCTGCAGGATGGTGAAATAAATCCGGTATCTGCCAGCCTGACAGCAGGGCAAGGTACTAAGGAGATTACTTTTATACCGCAGGATAGCCTCATCACTATATTTATGTTAGGTTCTATGAACGTTAATTATAGCTTTGACATAGATAATGTGTTGTTGCAAAAAATTGAACCTTTAGATACGCCGATAGTAACAAACGTTTTTGTAACGGATTTTTCTCAGGATCCTGAAGATTTATTCTATAATTCATTTACATCTGCACCGGGAAATAATACAGTTAGTTTAGGTTATTCAACATGGCAGAGTAATGATGAAAATATAAAGCTAACCTATCATTCATCTTCAAGCGAAACCGGTCTGATTACCGATTTTGCAACCGAACCGGGAAAGAAATACAGGATAGGATTTGACCTTACAGACGTAGTGCCATCTTTCGACGGACAAGTATGGTTAATGAATAATAATCTCAGCACAGATGTAAGCAACCACCAAAATA
>Ga0247804_10000127_pt1 | contig 36869 bp, 71 predicted proteins | sample UWRJL029104C1_FD_181142 | JGI IMG/M metagenome (GOLD analysis project Ga0247804, IMG submission 181142) | Plant litter microbial communities from Arlington Agricultural Research Station in Wisconsin, United States - UWRJ-L029-104C-1 | ecosystem: Environmental > Terrestrial > Plant litter >... | reverse complement strand
ACACGACAATTCGCAAAAACAGAATCAGAAAAACTAACTAAAAACACAAAATCATGAAAACATTTATTTACAACAACATCGTAGGAATTTCAATTGTAACAGTAGCAATTTTATTAACTATCGCTTTATATTATGGCGGTGCAGATATGTCTAACTAATGGGAAAGTTCGACGAATGCCAAAGACCTTTTTCGCATTGTTGGTGTGAAAGCAGACCGAATAACCCTCATTGTAAATCGGTTATTCCTAGCGTACCAATTAACGATAATTCGTTTCTTATAATGCTATTTGTAGCCGGAACTATTTTAATATTAATCAAACTAAAAATTATCAAGATGAAAACACTATTTAAAAAAGTATCAACATTCCTATGGGGCGAAAAATCGTTTCGTTGGGGAGAATTAAAAGGGCTTTAGGTATGGGAATGTATGACTACGGACAAAGAGGCACTTATTTAAATGGATTTTTAAATTATATACATAATAATAATCCTGAAATTAAAATTGAAACTTACAGAGATTTAAACGAGCATCTAAAAGCTATTCGACTAAATAAAGAACCAAATAAACCAGTTTCAAACAATTTAGAAAAAAATTCATTTTATATTCAAGAACATTATAATTGGAAATTAGATGTAGTTTCTTATTTCCAACGATTAAAAGCCACCGAGTAACAAAACAAAACATCAACAATAAAAAATTAGGTTATGGAAATTGAATACTTATATACAGAAGGTAAAAATAATGTGCCTATTTCTGTTAGATTAAATAAACGGATATGCGGAACAATTAAACCAGTAAAAGGTGGTTGGCAATATTTTCCTTTAAATCATAAAAAAGGTGGTGAAATATTTGAAACTATTGGACAAGTTCAGCGTTCACTTGAATTTGTAGTAGAGTAACCAAAAACATTTGTATAATTAAAAACTAAAAGGGATGTGGGATTATGGTAATTGGCGATATGATAAAAAATATCAGAATAAAAGAAAGAAACTTCGTTTAGCATGGGAAAAGTTTTATACACCAATGCAAATGTCGCAAGTTAAATTTAGAATCAAGGTTAACGAAAGAATGCGTAAAGGTAAATTTCCGGTAACTAATTAAAAAAAATCACACAAGATGATAGACATGGAATTCAACCCACAATACGAAGATCAGCATACCGAAGCTGACGAAATTATTAATCAAGAAATGGAATTTTAGTATGACCAACTTCGAAAAACACAGTATAGTATTCTGCGCTGTAATAGCGTTGATGGCTTTAGCTACATATTCATTTACATCGTGTGAGAATAAAGAAAAACACGATAAAGATGATTTAACTATGCAAGTAAGCGAAAATTATTTAATGTCAGTTTATAGGCTTGGATATGCAAAAGGCGGCTTGTCAGCTAAGAAAACAGTAAGAGATATGATAAACAATAAAGGACAGGATAATTTTAAATTCTTAGATCAATTCGAAAAATACGAATCGATTGATACTTTAATTTATGCTGAAGAAATACGCAAAATTTACAAACAACAAAACAGTCATTAATCACTTTAATATTTATGAAATTAACTATATTTCCAAGATGGTTGACTCAAAAACTTTTGAATCATATTTTTATGTGGGAAATTCACAAAACAACTGGTTCTCATTTATGCGCATTCGATATTGATGTTATAAAACACGACGTTTGGTTTGTAAGGCATAAAATATTCAGGGGATGCGGAATTAAATTAAGATTCAAGCCACAAAAACAAGACATACCTTATTATGCTAATGACTGGTTGACTAAGACTAAATGGATAAACAAATAAAAATTCAAAACCATGAAAAAACACAATCCCACCGACAAACAAGAAACGATATTCGAACAAGATCATCGTTTAAAAATGGAAGCAAAAGAACTGAGTAAAAAGCATGTTGATGTGAAGCCAGTAAAGTTTTTACTCAAAAGGTAAAATTTAACATATTTATGTATTGTTTATTAAAATAAACGATGTATCTTTGAAACATCAAATAGGTATAATTATGGAAGCAGTTCACAATGTAAATTACGAAGGAATAGATTTTGAAGTAGTTGGAGATTATGAAGAGCCAGAAATCGAAACAGGATATAAAGGTGGTTTTTCTTATTCAACTTTAAGCATGAACGGAACAGATGTTTCTTGGATGCTAAACGAACATACAATCGATGCAATAGTGCAAATTATTAACGACGAAAATTATTAGTTATGTATAAAATCGAAAATGTTGAGCATTGCGAATTATATTCTTCAACTACATGTTTAGTTATTGATTACTTTAAAAAACAAGATTTAGTACTTCAATTAAATTACTCAGAAGAAAAATACGCAAGAGAAGAAAAAGAGCCTACATCAGTAGGAATGTGGAAAATTAAAAAACTTAAATAATATGGAAAAAAAATTTGAACGAATTGAAAGCAAAAAGGAATTGTTTACCGAAATTTCAATCGCTACAGGAATGACATTTAATACGGTAAAATCGCATTGGTTTAATCCTGTTAGAGTTCCGGAAAGATACTGGGATATGGTAGACAAAATCCTAGACAAACGAATCGATTATCAGGAAGCAGTAAAAAAATTACACATTAAATATTTTGGGAAATAACTAAAAAATTATATTATGTCAGCAAACGAACAACAAATAAACTTCTTATTAGCACGTATTGAAGCGTTAGAAAAGCTAAATACAATGCAACAGGACTTAATAGACGAACAGGCTAAAATAATAGATGAAATGCAGTTTAAATATGCTGATTCAAAAGCAAGATACAATATGCTAGTTCGTAATATTGAAGTTATTGATAGTATTGTAGAGAAACCGATTAAATAAACCACATTAAAAATATAATTATGGGTAAAAAAGAAATTTGGAAACCAATTAAAGGTTACATCGATTACGAGGTTAGCAATTATGGGAGGGTTAAGAGTTTGAATTATAGATGCACTAAAAAAGAAAAGGTTTTAAAAGGTACATTAAATACTACCGGATATTTAACGGTTAGTTTATGCAAAAACAAATCGCACAAAACATTTAAAATACATCAATTAGTTGCTATTGCATTTTTAAATCATGAACCTGACGGATACAAGATAGTGGTTGACCATAAAGATAATGATCCGTTAAACAATAATCTTGACAACTTGCAATTAATAGCACATAGAGAAAACGTATCAAAAGACAGAAAAGGAACATCTAAATTTACTGGAGTTTGTTGGAATAAAAACAGAAACAAATGGCGAGCTCAAATACAAATTAACGGAAAGGATAAACATTTAGGATACTTTACAAAAGAATTAGATGCCCATAATGCTTATCAAAAAGAATTATAAACAATTAAAAGATAAAAATTATGGACTTGAGCAAAACGATTATTCCAAAATCAGACCAGCTAAATGCCGATGATTTAATTTCAGGCGCACGCACCATCAAAATCCGAGATATAAAAGGAGGTGCAACGGATGAACAGCCAGTTATGATTTATTTCTATGGAGACAATAACAAGCCGTTTAAACCTTGCAAATCAATGCGACGCGTATTGGTGCAATTATGGGGGGCGGAAAGTTCGGTATTTCATGGAAGAAGATTAACAATTTACCGTGATGACACTGTTAAATGGGCAGGTGTTGAAACTGGTGGAATTAGAATAAGCCATGCATCGCATATTCCGGAACCGACACGCGTACTTTTGACTGCTTCTCGAAACAGTCGTAAACCGCATACAATTGAAATGCTTGCGCCTGTACTTATTGCCGATATTGAAAAAGCAAAAAAAGCTTTGAAAGATGGTAAAACTACAATCGAAAAGATTATTGAAATGTATGATGTTACAGATGAACAATTAAAAACTTTGAAAGATGGAATTTAAAGGAACAAAATCAATACTTACAATGCCGTGTGGTTCTACTTCAGGAACTCCACAAGATAAACCAAGTAACGCTATTTACAGTAAAGGTAAAATATTAGCAAAGGTTTACGGCGAAACTCCAGAAGAAGCAACTGCAAATGCATTAATTTTCACGCAGTCTTTTAAAATGTGGGAATTATTAGGAGATATTAACGGAGCATTAGCAATGAAAGGAGATTCAGATTTTTTAATACTTATGGATGAAATTGATTTACTAAGAAAACAAGCTACAAAAATCTAAAAACATGAAAATCAAACAATTCAAATGCAGGGCTTCAAAGATTGGTTTATTAATGACCAATCACACGGGTAAATCATACAAAGAGCAACACGATGATGCTGTATCGAAAAAAGAATCTTTAAATACTCGATTAGAAGAGTTTAAAAACCAAGAGTGTAAATCTGCAATCCAAATCAAAGAAGAAAAGCTTCCGGAAACAGAAAAAGAGATTGAACGATTAAAACCGTTAATCGATGAAATTATTTTAAGCGAATCAGCAAAATCATACTGCAAAGAATGGCTTATTTCTGAGATTACAGGCAAGAAAAAAGATATTAGGTCTAAGTACCTTGCTCGTGGTAAAGCAATGGAAGAAACGGCAATTAAAGGACGCGTTTCTAATCATTACGGTGTTGCTCTCGAAAAGAACGTTAAGCAATTAGAAAACGAGTATTTTACAGGCGAATACGACACAGAAACGGAAGAAGTGATGATTGATGTCAAAATACCTTACGATTGCTTTACGTTTCCTTATTTTGAAACTGAGCCTGATAAAAATTACTACGGTCAATTGCAGATTTACCAGGAATTGCGTAAAAAGAAAAAGGGATCGTTATTCTACTGCCTTGAAAACGGAAGCGAAAAACAGATTAACGATTTAGCTTGGCAGATTGTGCGAGAAAACGGAAAAGATGAACCGGATATAGAAGAATGGGATTTGGCGGAATCTGAGTTGAGTTACGACGGGTTGCCGGAATCATTAAGAAAAAAGGTTTTTGAGTTTGAATACGATGAAGACTATATTCGTAGAGCTGAAAAAATGGTTATCGCTTGCCGAAAGTATATTGAAAATGAATTAATACCAATGTTAAAATTATAAAAATTATGGAAGTAGTAGGAAAAGTAAAGTACAAGTCAGGGGATATACAAGTCTCTGCAAGTTTTAAAAAGTCTGAATTAGTAGTAACTACAGACGAACAATATCCGCAACACATTTTAATTGAGTTCGCTCAGGATAAATGCGATTTACCAGATCCGTATCAGATTGGAGAAACTGTTAAGGTTTCGATTAATTTACGTGGCCGTGAATGGGTTAATCCACAAGGTGAAACACGTTATTTTAATCAGGTACAAGGTTGGAAAATAGAAAGATTGGCTGTTCAATCTCCTGCACCAACTACACCTCAACCGCAGACTTTTACACCAGCAACAAACGAAGACGAACCGGATGATTTGCCGTTTTAGTTCCGATTTCACAGAATTTAATAATTTAAAAAATAGATAGTTATGAAGCCTAATCAAATTGAAAAATTCAGAGAGTGGATTAATACTTTATCAACGCATCAATTAAAAAATATAGTTGAAATTTGCGTAGAAACATTATACGACAATGAAGAGGTTAGGATAAGTGAAAAGGGAGTTCCTTACTGGACATCTTGCGGAGAGAATATTGATGGTTCTGAAGAAATATAAGAAGATTAAACAACCAACAAAACCGATCCAACACACAGGATCGGTTTAAAAAACTTTAGGATTATGAAAGAGATAATAATAGAAAAAGTAAACAAGATATTTGAATGCGATTCTATGTCAAATACTAGAAAACGAGAAGTTGTTTATGGCAGGATTGCAGCTAGCAATTACCTAAGAATGAGATATAAGTATACTTTTCAAAAAATTGCAGACATATATGGAAAAACACACGCGACAATTATTCATTATTTAAAACAACATGAGGCATTGTATAAGTATGATAAAGAATACAAAGAGAAATACAACCAAGTAACGGGATATAATCATAATGAGAGATGGCTTTGTAATTGGTGCGAATATCCTTTAATAACTAAAAAAACAGTAATATGAAAACGGCAATAGATACAATTTTAGAAAGACTTGACGAAGAAATTAAGTCAATCACAAAAGATCATGATAGATCAGACAGATATTGGCAAACAGGAATTAAGCACTCTAGAGATATAGTAATGGAACTTAAAGAAACAGAAAAACAGCAGATTATTGAGGCTTACGAAAAAGGAGCAGATAATTATTCAGGTAGTAAATCACACGACTATTACACCTCAACCTTCAACAACCAATAAATCGAATTTTAAAAATTAAATGTTATGAGACAAGAGCAATTTGAATCAATTAGTCAATGGCAAAAAGAAACTTTCGGACAAGCAACACCTTTATCTAAATTAGTACACTTAAAACAAGAAATTAAAGAGTTAAAAAAAGATATTAAAAATAATAGTGCTGAAAAAAGACTAGAGTTTGCAGATTGCTTTTTTCTTTTATTTGGCTGCGCAAGCGCTTCCGGAATGAGTTATGAAGATATATGTAATGCTATTCAAGAAAAGTTTGAAATAAACAAAAATCGTAAATGGGGTAAGCCTGACCAAAACGGAGTGGTTAATCATATTAAAAAAGAAGAATGTAAGCACGAAAGTATTGAAGAAATTCAAGGAGGACAAATAGAGCGTTGTAGAAAATGTGGTAAAACATGGGGATAACCAACCAAAAGTTAAATAACCTTAAAAAATAGAGGGAATGAAAGAATTTATAAACAAAGTACACCCAGATCCAGACATATTATTGTGTCCAGAACATGATCAGTTATGTTCTTTAGCTGAAGCTTATTTAATAGCTTTTTCACGATGGTATCGAATAAAATGTGTAATGTCTAATTTTGATATGGACATGACAGCAGAAAAAGCATTAGAATTATTTAAAAAAGAACACGGCTATTAGAAATAAAGTATTATCTTTACAAAACAAACAAGCCTAGTGAAAATTAGGCCTTTTATAGAACTTAAAATTAACACATAGTAAAATATGCAACCATTAAAAATAGATAGAACAAAACTTAAAACTGTAGAGAATTACGCAAAGACTTACAATTTGTCAAAGCCTACTGTATACAAGAGAATTGGAGATGGATTACTCACTAAAGTAATTATTGACGGGGTTACTTTTGTGCTTGTAGAGTAATTTTTTTTCGCTAAAATTTAACAAATAGTAAAGATGATAACAAAAAAAGTTTATAGATATTATGCTGATTGTGGAAGAGCTTTTTGGACTAAAAGATCATGCGTAAAACACGAATCAAATTGCACTTGTTGGAAAAATCCAAAATTTAAAACATGCCTAACATGTGAGCATAAAAAGTTTATTAAAAATTGGGACGATACAGAACACGGAACAAATGAATGGATGGAAAATGATTGTAAAAATCCTAATTTTAATTATGAAAAGCATTTCAAGTCTGTTCATTCAAATGCGGATCATATTTGTATTAATTGCCCTGTTTGGGATCTTAAAAAATAAAGTTATGGCTGAGGGTAAAAAATCATTTTTGCTTTACGCAGACATGCTGCCTACTATAAAAAAAATGGTAGAAAAAGACAGAATAAACAAAACAAACAATGCTGGAGAATTGTTCCTTCATTTGTTGGAATATGTTTCAGACAATAATCCCGAACCAATTAACGATATTGTTGATTTAATGTTTGAACCTTTTAAAACTCAACTTAAAAGAGATTTAGTAAAATGGGAAGAAAAAAGCCCACAAAGGGTTGAAAAAGCTAGGATTGCAGGGCTTGCAAGCGCAGAAGCTCGTAAGTTAAAAAAGGAACTAAATTCAACTAACGAGTTGGAAATTCAACTAAACCCAACTAAACCAACCGTAAGTGTAAGTGATAGTGTTACTGTAAGTGATATTCTTTTAAAAAAAGAAACAAAAGTAAATATAAGTGATAGGAAGTTAAGTTTTTATAATTCTTTAATTCCTTATACTCAAGCTTACGGAAAAGTTATGTTGCGAGAATTTTACGAATATTGGACAGAACACGGAGAAAATGATTTAAAGTTTAGAAAAGAAAAAGAAAAAACATTCGGACTTGAAAGAAGATTAAAAACATGGTCAACTAATAATTTCAACAATAAAACAGAATTACAAAAAAATATACCAAATCCGTCTAAACGTAAAGAATTTTAATTATGCAAAATTATACACCATTTAAAGTAGAAAAAACCAGAATCATAAATCTGGATAAAGGTAAATTACCACCTCAGGCAGTAGATTTGGAAGAAGCAGTTTTGGGGGCGATGATGGTAGATAAAAACGGATTGCATGAAGCAATGGAATTATTATCATCTGAGGTGTTTTATAAAGATGCTCATAAAAGCATTTTTGAGGCTATTTCAGGGCTTTATAATAAAAACCAACCTATTGACCTTTTAACTATATCAAATGAGCTTAAAAGGCTTGGAAAATTAGAGTTATTAGGTGGGGATTTTTATCTTATACAGCTTACTCAAAAAATTGCTTCATCGGCTCACATTGATTATCATTCAAGAATACTGCTACAGAAGTATGTTCAAAGAAAATGTATTGCAACCTCATCTGAATTAATTGAAAATTCATATAACGAAGACGTTGATGTTTTTGAATTATTGGAAAAAGTTTATAAGGACTATGGCGAAGTTTCTGATTTAATAACAGTCGGAAAAGTTGAAAGTTTTAAAGATAATGTAAATGCATTTTTAAATAATTCAGGTTCTGGAAAATCAGGTGTGCCTTCATCATTGACTAAGCTAAACAAAAAGCTGAACGGTTATCAAAATTCTGATTTAATTATATTGGCAGCACGTCCGGGAATGGGAAAGACGGCATTTGTTTTGAATGAGGTTTTAGAATGTGGATTGAATGGAATTCCCGTTGCTTTTTTTAGCCTTGAAATGAGTACTAAACAAATAATTGGGAGGCTATTAAGTATTATTTCAGGAGTGGATATTACAAAAATAAACAACTTTAATCTATCACATGAAGAAGTTATTTATTTAAAAAAATGTTCTGATTTATTAGCTTTATTGCCTATTTTTATAGATGACAAAGGTGGTATTAGTCCAATTGAGTTAAAGATTAAAGCAAACAAATTAAAGCGTGAACATGGTATTAAAATGATTGTTGTTGATTATTTGCAATTAATGAGAATTAAAAATAAAAAAATGAACAATAAAGAAAATGAAGTTTCCGAAATATCATCATCACTTAAAAACTTGGCAAAAGATTTAGATGTCCCAGTAATTGCATTAAGTCAATTATCCAGAAATGTAGAGCAAAGGGGGTCAAGTAAAAGACCGTTGCTTTCTGATTTAAGAGATTCAGGATCTATTGAACAGGATGCGGATATTGTATTATTTATTTATAGACCTGAATATTATAAAATTGAACAGTGGGATGATGACGAACAATCGCCAACGGAAAATACAGCAGAAATTGATGTTGCTAAATACCGTAATGGAGAAACCGGATATTGTAGAACCGGATGTGAATTAAAATATATGCGATTTATGGATGTTGACCATTTAGGACAAGATTTAACAGGACGTTATTTTAGAAATGAATCAAAACCTAAGATAAAACCGGAAGAAATAAAAGAATTTGAATTACCAAAATTAAGTGCAAGTGATGCATTCGACGAACCAGAATCCGATACACCTTTTTAACCATGCCAAAATTATCAGAAAGCAAAGTTATTTTATTGCAGTACGCAATTAATAACGGTAACAAAATAAGTAAACGTGAAGCCATTGATTTAATCGGGCATCTTTACGAAAATATAGCCAAAAACAGAATTGGAAAAGTTTTATCTTATATGGTAAACACTGGAAGCTTGCAAAGAATACGAAACGGATATTTTGAAGTTGTTCCGAATAGAGAAACTGTTTTATCGAATGCATTAAAAGATTGTTTAGAATTACTTTATGAATGCAATGCGCCAGATTATTTATTTGAAACGTACTCAAACATGATTATGAATTACAGTAATTTATTAACCGAAATAAAAGTAAAATAATTATGAAAGAAATTACCAACGTTACTATTTACAAATGTGATTTTTGTAAAAAGGAATTGAAGCGAAAACACGCAATGGAGGCGCATGAAGTTATATGCTACCATAATCCTATTAATAAAAAAGCGTGTTATGGATGCTCTTACTTAACAAAGAAAAAGGTTTTTGTTTCATTTGAAAAGCATTATAATCCTGAGTACGGAACCGATTATGTAGACGAAGAGAAAGAAGTTTTTCAATGCACTAAATTTGGTAAATTAATGTTTCCTTGGTCTATAGAAAGAAAAGGACTTCAAAATATTTGGTCAACATTTGAAGAGCAGGAGGCAATGCCTAAAAATTGTGATGGATTTTGTGATGGATATAGTTTTTAAATTATGAACCACACGATAAATATTAAGCCGTTATCAGTTAATGAAGCTTTTAACGGCATGCGCACCAGAAGCAAAAAATATGATGCTTTTATAAAATCCATAATGTTTCTATTGCCGAAGCAAATGGAATATCCTGATCCGTTAAATATTAAATTAGCGATTGAATTCGGATTTAGTTCTAAAGGCTCTGATATTGATAATTGTTGTAAAAGTTTTATTGATTGCCTGGTGAAGAAATATTCTTTTGACGACAGACAAATTTACGAACTTCACGTGTTCAAAGCAATAGTCAAAAAAGGAGACGAATATATTAAGTTCAAAATATATTAACCCCTACACTAAAATTAAACCTTATTTGAAAACTAAAAATAAATAGAGAAATTATGAAAGAAGCGAATGAAGAAAAAAGAAAACCTAAATGTTACAATTGCAAACATTCAAGCCAACAGTTTAAAGTTGGAAATTTAACACACTTACATTGTTTTCATCCAAAATATCCAGAACAGGATTTTATAGATGGCAAATTATCAGCATGGGATACATTGCAAGTTTATAGCGATACTTGTAAAGACCATGAGTTTAAGACTAACCAACCCAATTTAAAATAACATTAAAAAACTAGATTATGAAAACAGAACAAGAATTGTTTTACGAATACACTAACACGAAAAGAAATGTGTTATTATCAAAATTTGGAACAGAATTTTCAATTAAAGTTTGTGATGAATTTATTGAAAGATTTGAAATGTATACTGGAATGCATGACCAAGAATTTTTCGATGCTGAATTAAGATTTTGGAAAGAAGTTAAAGACAAAATAGAATTTAGCGTAAATCACTTTAATGAATTAAGCAAAGAAATAAAAAAAATGGAATCCTTAAGTGATTCGCAAAAAGTTTATATTCTTGGAGCTATTGATATTTGTGAGAAAAAAACACAAACAAAAATAGATAGAATACAAAAAGATGCTTATGATATCGCATACTCAAATATTAAACCGTCAGAAACAACTTTTGGACTATAAAAACTAAAAATTATGAAAATACAATTAGATGATTATGTAGATTATGGCGGTATAATTTGCCAAGTTAAAGTGATAAATGGAGACAAAATAGTTGCTAAAACTGAAAAATCACTTTACAAGTTTAGAGAAGAAGAATGTAGTTTTTTTAAAAGAATTGATTACAATAAAAATGTATGTTTTTGTTTTGTATGTGGGACCGAGTTAAGAGAATACGGTTTAGGTATAATGAAATGTAAAGATGATAAATGCGATTCAATGTTTTTGCCATTTTTAGACAAAGAAGGAAACCAAAATTTAATTTTAGGTAAAACTGAAGAAAATAATATTCAATACGACTTACCAAAAACCATTAAACTATGAGTAAACAAGAACATAAATTTCCATACAATTGGACACTAAAAGACGCGGTATTTACAAAAGATAAAGGAAAAGTATTTAGTTGCTTTGCGTGTGGTGGCGGTTCAACAATGGGATATAAATTAGCAGGATTCGATGTGTTAGGTTGTAATGAGATTGACCCTAAAATGATGGGTGCATATGTAAAAAATCACAATCCTAAATATTCATTTTTAGAACCTATACAACATTTTAAATTAAGGACCACAAGAGAAAAAGCAATACAACTTTTCGGAAGTCTTGAAAATTACGAATTAGCAGGAGGGGATGAAAAATGGTTAATGCCGGCAGAACTTTATAAATTAAGGATTTTAGATGGTAGTCCTCCATGTTCATCATTCAGTATGATGGGCAACAGGGAAGATGATTGGGGCAAAGAAAAAAAATTCAAAGAAGGACAGGCTAACCAGGTGTTAGATACTTTATTTTTTGATTTCATTGATTTAGCAAAAGAATTACAGCCTGAAGTAGTAGTAGCTGAGAATGTAGAAGGATTACTTTTAGGAGCTGCTAAATCATATGTAATTGAAATTTATAAGCAATTAGATAAAGCTGGTTATGTAGTTCAACACTTTTTACTCAATGCTTCGAAAATGGGTGTTCCTCAGAAAAGAAAAAGAGTTTTCTTTATCGCTCTTAGAAAAGATTTATGTGATAAATTTATGGAATCAACTGACCTATTCACTCAAACTCCTAAATTAGAAATGATTTTTAATGAAAAACAAATTGCAGTAAAAGAATTTGATAGTGGTAAACCAGGACATCCATTAGCACCATCAATAAGAGAACATTGGGAAAACACACCACAAGGTTCATCTGTTTGCAATTATTTGAGAGGATTGGGACATAAAGAAAAATTTTTCAGTTATAGAAAAGTTAACCCTAACAATCCATTTTGCACAATTTTAAGTGGTTATGATAGTGGAGAGTTTAGACACGATATGCCAACATATTTCCATAAAGATGATTTAACAAAAGGAGGAAGTTATCCAGGCGATTACGATTTCTTAGATTTAAAACCTAAATATCTTATTGGCATGTCAGTGCCTCCTGTAATGACTGCCCAAATAGCATCAAATATTTACGACCAATGGCTGAGCAAATTTTAATGCGCCGCATACTAATTTGGTGGCGTGACAATCCAAATAAAAAACAAATAATGCAAGCCAACAACATAACCGCAATCACTTATTCCGACATTAAGCGAATTTATTTGGAAGGGAGAAAATAAAATATGTTAAAGTTTAAGGAAATCCTTTTTTATTCGAAATGTTATCCGTATCTTTGAATATAATTATTAACCATTAAAAATTATATTATGAATACGAAAGAACAGAATCCAGAACTTGACACTTTAATCCTTCAATCATTAGCCGGAGGACTTGAACAAAAAGAAATCCATTTGCATTTTAAAAGAATGGGTATTACTCCAAATTCAATATCGATTATTGAAAAACGAATTAAAGGACTAAAAGCAGAACATAAAGCAAATACATTATTTCAACTTGCTTTAATAGTTAAAAGAAAAAATATAATCTAAAATAAAAGGCGGGTGAAAATCCCGCTTTAAAATATTGTTATGGAATTAAAACACATTGTTGGGTATTTGCCTTATGGGTTGAAATATAATCTACCTTTAACTAGCGAAAGGTATGAATCAATTTTAGAAAACGAATGTTATGGAGTAATTGAATTACCATGGGCTATAGAAAATAATTATCCAAATGCTGAGAATTATTTAAAAATGACATTTACTCAAACTAATCCATTTATTGCGATTGAAGATGATAAATTATTTTTAGGACAAATGAAGTGTAATTTAGGATGGGAAGAAGATGATGTGTTCTTAGAAGAAGTTAAACCAATCCTTCGCCCACTATCCGACCTCACAAAAGAAATTGAGGTTAATGGTGAAAAGTTTGTACCGATTGAAAGATTGTTAGACATTGAAACTAAACATAATTGGAGCAATTCTGATTATTTACAATCTGAATCAGGGCAAAACGAATGGTGGGTAAAATTAAAAGGAGATAAACCAAGTTATATTTTTGGTTATAATTCTATAATGGGATTTTATTTGATTAATCAGTTTTCAGAGAAGCAATTCATCCGAAATCAAATTGAACTTTTCGAAAAACTATACGAATGGCATTTCGACATTCACGGACTAATCGAAAAAGAAGATGCAGAGAAGCAACTTGGTAAGAAAATTTTAAATTAAAGATATATGGAAGAAAAAGATATTATTATTGAATTCTTGACTAAAGCAGGATTCGAGGAAAAGGGTAAAGATCAGTTTTATAATGAAAAATTAGGGAGAATATTTTTAAGAAAATATTACGCGCAGGATGTATTAATGCAAATATTTGAATTAGGTAAAAAACATCACGCAAATGACTTAAGAAACTTGCTTATGATTTCTGAACAAACAGAATGCTACGGCTTCAATCCACAAGTTTAATTAATTACCCCGACTTACATCGGGGTTTAATTTTTTTTGTTATCTTTGAATTACTATGGCTTACACACAAGAAAAAAAAGACGAATGCTTTGATTATATCATTTCTGAAATTGAAAATGGTAAATCTTTGCGTTATGCCTTGAATACAAATGGGATGCCAAGCAGTAGAACATTTTTTCAATGGATAAGTGAAACGGATGATTTAGGAGCATTAACAGAAGAAGCTCAAGAAAAAGTAAAACGGTATTCGCGCGCGTGTGAGGACAGAGAATTATTGCTACTTGATGAAATACTTATTATTGCCGACGATCAAGAAGATGATACTTACGAAAAGGATGACGGTACGATTATAACCAATCATAATGTAATTGAGAGAAGTAAAGTAAGAATTGCAGCGCGTCAATGGGTATTGGGCAAATTAAGACCTGAGAAGTATGGTAACAAAATTGTAAACGAAAATACAAACATAAATATTGATGCAGGTAAATTAACTGATGAAGAAGTAAAGAAAATAAATGCAAACCTCGAAAATACTTACTAACACTCAAAAAGTAATAAAAGTTAAGTGTGAGAATGATTTATTGTTTTTCACAAGATATATTTATAAAGAAAATCACAGGCGCAATTTCATTGTTGCGCCTCATTTAGTTTTAATAGCTGAGTTCTTAACTAAAGTGTTTAATGGAGAAATTAAACGAGGAATTATTAATATACCGCCTCGTTATGGTAAAACTGAATTGGCCGTTAAATGTTTTATTAGTTGGTGTCTGGCTCGTAATCCTGCATCTAAATTCATTCACTTATCTTATTCAGATGATTTAGCACTTGATAACAGCTCTCAAACAAAAGAATACATTGAGTCAGAAGCGTTTCAGGAACTTTGGCAAATGAAGCTAAAGAAAGATGCTCAGGGTAAAAAGAAGTGGTTTAACGAACTTGGAGGCGGTGTTTATGCAACTGCATCAGGGGGAGCTATTACGGGGTTTGGTGCAGGTGTTGCCGAAAGTAAAATATTTGCTGGCGCAATTATTATAGATGATCCATTAAAGCCAGACGATGCAAATTCTGATGCTAAAAGAGGATCGGTTAATGAAAGATACAACTCAACCATAAGAAGCCGTGTAAATGACAGAGAAACGCCTATTATTGTGATTATGCAAAGATTGCATGAAGAAGATCTTTCTGGATTTCTTTTAAACGATGGATCAGGCGAAAAATGGGATCATTTATGTTTGCCAGCGTTGGACGAAGAAAACAATCCATTATGGGAAGATAAACATTCCTTTGAAGAATTGGAACAGATTCGCCAGGCGAACAGATATAACTTTGCGGGTCAATACATGCAAACCCCTTCACCTGCAGAGGGTGGAGAGTGGCGAAAAGATTGGTTCCGTATTATGGATAAGTCAGAAATACCTTTAGATTCGCTTAAATGGGAATTAATTATTGACGGGGCATATACGAAAGACACCAAGAATGATCCTTCAGGCTTTCAGATTGGTGCAAAATGGAATAATGATTATGTTATACTTTCATCAATTGACAAGTATTTAGAGATGCCTGAGCTATTAAAGTTTTTGCCGAATCATATTGCATCATCCGGCGTTAAGGTTGGATTGTCATTAGTTGAACCTAAAGCATCCGGTAAATCACTGGTTCAGATAGTTAGAAAAGATACAAATCTTAATATTTCAGAAATAAAAACTACATTTGTAAATAGTTCTAAGATTGAAAACGCTAGGGCATGTTCGCACTTTATCGAAGGGGGTAGGGTAATACTGGTAAAAGGAGCTTGGAACGAACATTTTTTGCATCAAGTTGCTATATTCCCAAATGGGAAACACGATGAACATATTGACTTAACATGCTATGGAATTGAACGAAACTTAATTGGTAATTCGTTTTTCATAGTATAACAAATAATTTATTATCTTTGAAACATGGCAAAAAGTTTTATACAGATAGGTTGGGAGAAATTCACCGGAAAAGCAAAGAATACTTTTAACGAGGCGTTCTTTCAATGGATGGGTAATGGTTACGCAAAGTATGATTATAATAATAAAAACTATTTAGAAAGAGGATACAACGAAAATCCTACTGTTTTTGCTATTATAAACAAACAGACTGTTAAAACTATTTCAGTTCCATACGCAATTAAACAAGTAGAAAATAAACAGTCATACGAAAAGATACGCCAATTAGATTTAGCTACTAAAGGATTATTTACACTTCAGCACCAAATTAAACGCGCTAAACTTCAAACTAAAGCTTACAAATCAGAAGAAAAACCATTCCCATTAGATCAACCGAACCCAAATCAAACGTGGTCGGATGTTATTGGACTGTTTAAAACATACATGAAGATAACAGGAAACTATTATCAGTATCATGTGTCACCAACAGAAGGTTCAAACAAAAAAGTGCCTAAAATGGTTTATGTTCTCCCTTCTCATTTAATGCAAATAGTTTTGAAGAAAGACGCTAACTTATTGTTAGACGAAAACCCGATAGATTACTATATGCTTATCGAGGGTAACCAGTATATTAAGTTTGGGGTTGATGAAGTAGTCCATGTTAAATATGTGAATCCGAACTATGATATGAACGGATCCCATTTATACGGACAATCGCCATTAAGAGCCGGATTAAGAAATATTAATAGCCAAAACAGCGCAATTGATACCAATATTAAAATGCTTCAATCAGCCGGAGCATTTGGTTTCTTATACGGTAAAGGAACTCCATTAACACCAGATCAAGCCCAATCTTTAAAAGACAGATTGGTAGAAATGGACAAAGACCCGTTAAGACTTGGTAAAATTGGGGCATCTTCTGCTGAAGTTGGATTCCAAAGAATCTCACTTACAACGGATGAATTAAAACCTTTTGAATACCTTAACTGGGATCAAAAAACAGTATGTAATGTACTTAATTTTCCTGATGAATTACTGAACGCAGACGGTAAGGCATCACTTGGAAGTACAGATACATCGGAAGCAAGAAAATCATTGATTACTGATGATATACAACCAGATTTAGTATTACTTCAATCTGCATGGAATAAATCTTTTATACCATTGTTTAAAGGTTATGAAAATAGTGTTATAGAATGGGATGTTACAGAGCTTCCTGAAATGCAAGAGGACATGAAGAAACAAGCAGAAGCATTAAACTTAATTCCATTAACACCAAACGAGAAAAGAACTGTATTTAAATATGAAACTTTGTCAGATGACGGAATGGACGTTGTTTGGATTGACGGAAAAAGAATTGATGATGTTAGTGACGGTGTAATGAATGAAGCAAATTTATGATAGCATGGGAAAAACAAAGACGTATCTATGAGCGTAAAGCTTATAGAATAGTTCAGGATAATATATCAAATATCCTGAAAAATATACCCTATAACAATGCTACATTATCAAATTATGAGGCTTTAATCAAGTCAAATATATCAGAACAAGATATTTATAAAATGTTTCGTGAAATATATTCAACTATCGGAATTAACTACGGTAATAAAGTAAATAGTTCTTTAGAAAAGATCAAAAAGGCAAATGTTTTGTTTAATGAAACATTATTAAAGGAAATTTTACTATTTTTGTCTAATGAAGGCGGTGTAAAGATTACTTCTGTTCATGATACGTTGATAAATGATGTAATTAAAACCATTCAAATGTCTATAGGAGAAAACGGAACTGTAATTGATTTACGTAATGCTATACAAGCCATTATAAGCAAATCACAGACATTTTATAAGTGGCAATCGTTAAGAATAGCAAGAACTGAAACAACAAGCGCTTCTAACTTCTCAGCAATTAAAACAGCCGAACAAAGCGATTTAGTTTTAGATAAAATTTGGATTAGCGTACAGGATAACCGAACAAGAGTAACGCCTTACGATCATTTAGATATGAATAACCAAAAGCAGGAATTAGAAAAGCCCTTTTTTGTTGGTGGTGAAAACATACAATATCCAGGAGATACTAAAGCGAGTGCTGGAAACGTAATAAATTGCAGATGTACAGTTGCATTTGTTCCGAGGCGTGATGCTGATGGAATGTTAATATTAAAAATATAGTTAAAATGGATTTCAAACAATTATCATACGATTTAAAGGAGTTAGACGAAACAAAAGGAGTTGTTACTGCTTATGCTAATGCTTACAACTACAAAGATTCTGACGGGGATATTTCGGCTTACGGTTCATTTGAAAAGACAGTATCTGAAAACTTTAAACGTATTCGTGTTTTGAAAGATCACAATCCTACTATGATGATTGGAGTGCCATTGAATATCGACACAAAAGATTCTTATGGCTTACTTACAACTACTCAGTTTAACATGAACAAGCCATTAGGAAAAGACATGTTCACTGATGTTAAGTTGATGCATGAAAATAATCTTAATGCCGAATTATCTATAGGGTATAAAGTGCTTCAAAGAGACTCTAAGAACAAATCAATCATTAACGAATATAAGTTAATGGAGTATTCTTTTCTATCATCTTGGGGCGCAAATGAACTAAGCACGGTACAAGGGATTAAAAGCATTCAATCTCATTACGGGATTATGGAATTAATACAAAAAGCATACAATCTGGATTATTCTGATGAAAGACTAAGACAGTTTGAAACAATATTAAAATCACTTTCTAATGAGCCGTCAGAAACTGACACTTTGCAAGATAAGCCGATTATTTTAGAGACGTTAAAATCATTTTCACAATCACTAAATTTAAAATAATGGACGAATTATTAAAAAAAGAATTAGAAAGCATCAAAACGGGTTTAGAAACTAAATCTGCTCTTGAAGTAAAAGCATCTATAGACGCATTTGAATTAAAATTCAATAAAGCTACAGAAGATGTAAAGACAGCATTTGAAGCTGATTTGAAAGCTACAAAAGAAGCAATGGAACTAAAGTTTATTGCTGATATTAAAGCTATTCAGGATCAAGCTGACGCATTAGATGTAAAGTTAAATGCAAAACAAATTGAAGGTGCTAAAAATGCAAACTTCAACGATGAAATTGCTAAAGCTGTAACTGAGAATACTCAAGCTATTGAAGATTTCGTAGGAAAGAAAAACAACGTTAAAAGCGTATCGTTAGATATTAAAGCTGTTGGTGATTTCACTACTGCAAACGTTACAGGCGGTAACAGATATGGTCAGGTATTTAGTCCTGAAATTTACGGCATCACTACTCGTAAAGTTCACATGGATGAAATTTTGCCAGGCGGTACAATTGGGCCAGGTAACTCATTCACTTTCATGCGTGAAAACGGAACAGGAGAGGGAGCAATCGCGCCAACTGCTGAGGGGGCAACTAAACCACAATTTGATTTAGATCTTGAAGAAGCTACTGTACAAGTAGAAACTGTTGCGGGTTGGATTCGTGTAACTCGTAAAGCAATGTCTAACATTCCGGGATTTGTTTCTTACTTACAGAGAAAACTTCCTGAATTGTTCAGAAAAGTTCTTGACGCTCAAATCCTTTATGGTAACGGAACAACTCCAAACTTAAAAGGTATTTTGGTGACTGGAAACTTTACGGCTTCTACAGCTACTATCTCACTTCCATTGGTAGAGAAAATTATTCTTGATGTTTCAAGATTAGAGGATTCATTTGACCGTGACGCAAACTTTATTGCATTACGTCCTTCTGCCTACTATTCTTTCTTCTTGAATAAAGCTTCAGGATCTGGAGAGTATGATTTGCCACAAGGCGTAACAATCGTAAATGGTCGTTTATCTTTCTTGGGTATTCCTGCATATCCAACAACTGCTTTAACTGCACCAGATTATATTGTAGGTGACAGAGAAGGAGCAATGTTGTTAACTCAGGAATCAATGAGAATTGAGTTCTTCGATCAAGATGGTACAAACGTAAGAGAAAACAAAGTTACCGTTCGTATTGAAGGAAATTATGCGCTTCCAGTATTCGGAGCAACTTATTTCATCAAAGGAACTACAGCTACTTCATAATTGGGTTAGTTAGTTTATATTTAAAAAGCCACTCAATAACGAGTGGCTTTTTTTATGGTCTATATTTGCATTTTGAGCATTCAGTAAAAGCTAAAGAAATATCTTTATCTGGTTCTTCAGAAACATATACAAAAGAATGATTGCAAGATTTTGGTAGTTCAACGCTAAACTTACTACCCTCCGTATATTGTCCTTCAAGTTCCACATCTTCCATTTTGAACCCGACTAATTTTTCAACTTCTTCTATTGGCAAACGTCTTAAAAAACGCTCTATAAACTTTCTTTTTGTTCGTTCAATACTCATCTCATTAACGAAATAAACGTGCTTCTGTACGTTCTCAAATGCTGTATATTTACCATCTTTTTCTTCAAATCCGGCTGATGTAATGCCGATTGGGTTTTGTTCTTCCATAATTAATAGTTAAATAATTTTTGATACCATTTCTTTTTATTCTCTTCAATGAATGCTTTTTTCCACAAAAGCTCTCTTTTTCCAGATTCTTTTAATTTAAAGCTTAATTCATTTACTTTCGATAAAGCTTCATTTTTATCTAAATATTCATCACTCATAACGCTAACATCCGCTATAAAAGAAACTGTTACTGTTGCTTGATTGAACTGATCCACGTTATTTTCTATTTTTATATCTGTTTGACAAGGCAATATTTCACCGCTTGGCATATAAACACATAAATAGCCATCTTTTACCCTTACTGTTGCTTTCTTCATGTAAATTTATTTAAATAATAAAAACGCCACCCCTCGCTACAAAGAATGACGTTTTATTTATGTTTTTAGTTGTAGCGAATAACAAATGTAACAAACTTTTTTAAATACGCAAACAATATTTTTACTATCTTTGGAATAATAAAATTCATTACTATGAAAATCAAACTATTAAAAGATCATTTGGATCATACAGCAGGAGATACTGTTGAAGTAACCACTGAGCGAGGTGGTTATCTAGTCCGTGTTGGAGTTGCTGAAGAATCAAAGGATAAAAAGCATACTAAGGAATTAAAAGAGCCTTATTCTAAATCAAAAGAAGGTACTAAGGGAATTGTTTATAAAAAAACACCTGAAGAAGCTGATGCTGAAATAAAAAAACTAAATAAGGATTTATAATGGCTTACATCGATGTAATTACACTTGAACGTGCAAAGAACTATTTGCGTATTGATTCTGATTTAACAGAAGATGATGCGGAAATAACATCAATGATTAATGCATCTTTGCGTTATGTAGAGAAGCGTACAAATCATTTAATGTACGCCCGTAATGTTGTTTATAACGGAGTTTGTCAAGTGAAGGTTTATGACTATCCTATAAACTCGATTGTAACAGATCCTGCACCGTGGGGATTGCTCAGAACAATGTATACTGTTTATCCAAACGATAAAACAGTAGAATTGAATGTAGGTTATGCAACACCGTCGGAAGTTCCTGATATTTTTATTCAATCGGCTTTGCAGATTATTAAAGTATGGTATTACGAATCAGAAAAGCAAGTTAATAGCCAAATGATACCGATTAGTGTAACTGAAGCGTTGGATGTTGAAAAAAGATTTATATAATTATGGAAGATGAAGCGTTAAAAGCAAGAGAAATAGTTAACGGTTTTTTGATGTTAACGAATGATAATTATGGAATTGATTACGCGAAAGAGTGCGCTAAGTTTTCAGTTGAATTAATTCAAGGATTAGATAGTGGAGATTCTGTACCTTTTTATTTTTGGGAAGAAGTAAAAAACCAAATAGACTTAATCTAATGCTAGCAAGACAATACGATAAAAGAATTAATATTTACAGTACAACTAACGTTCCTGATGGTTACGGGGGCAATACTGTAACAGAAGTTTTAATAGGCTCATTTTGGGCTGAAATAAAGCAAAATTCTGCTTTTCGTGATACTCAGATAGGTAAATCAGACATAAAAGATAATTGGTCGTTTAATATTCGTGCAACGCCAAAATTAACTCCTGAAAATATTGATAATTTGGCTATTGAATACAAAGGTGTTAAACGTGTTGTAAATGATATTAGATACAATGATGAATTGTTCAGAGAATTAAATATTATTGCAAATGGCGAGCAAGGGAGTTAAAGGAATAAACGAAACTGTAGCAAAGATACGACAATTCGGAAAAGCAACCGAAAAGCAAATAAATGCAGAAATTGAAGCGACAGCAATACAAATAGAAGGTGATGCAAAGAAATTGGCTCCTAAGAATTTTGGTAAATTGGCTCAATCAATATCACATTCAAAGGTTAAAAACCTAACATGGAAAGTTACTGTAAATGAAATTTATGGCGCGTATATGGAATTCGGCACTGGGGCAAAAGTAAAAGTTCCTGCAGAGTTTGCAGAAATGGCCAAACAATTTCAAGGCAAAGGCAAAGGAACTTGGAAAGACGCATTAGAAGCTATTAAAGTTTGGTGTAGATCTAAAGGAATTGACGAAAAAGCAGCATATCCTATTTTGGCTAAAATATTGGGCGCAGGCGTTAATCCTCAGCCATTTTTATATCCGGCATACAAGAAAGGCGAAAAAGACTTAATACTTAATTTAGAAAAATTATTAAAGTCACAGAATAAGAAAATTTGATTATCTTTGACATATGGCAGTTAATGTAAATCCAGACAAATATATCCGTAAAGTAGTTTTTGACTTAACAAATAATATTGTGGTTAATTCAAAGATTATTAAAACGTTTGATAGCCGTGTAACTGGTAATTCAAATTTGACTGAATATATTTTAATGACCACTCAGGATAAAGATGTATTGAAAAATACTAAATGTGAGTACGAATGGCAATGTTCATTATTAATTGAGATTTATACGCGCTATTCAAGTTCTGGGAACACAGGAAGTCGATTGCTATTAAACGACATTGAACAGGCTGTTATGGATTTATTAAATCCTAAAATAGCGGTTGCTGGATTTACAAATGTTACACAAAACATTGAATACGAAACATCATTGGAAACTGTCACGGATAGTGAAAATATATTTAGATCATTCTTAAGGCTTAATTTAACTTTAAAATAAAAGACAATGGCAGATAAAATAAAAGGCGAAGGACTTATCCTTTATGTGCATGATGGGGATTTATATCGTCCTGTTGCATGTTTAACATCAAATTCATTAGATACTGAATTGGGTATTATAGAATCTCAAACTAAATGCGCTCCAGGAGTTATTGAAAAACAAGCAGGTGTTTTCTCTTATACGTTAACAGCTGATGCAATTGCAATAGATACTACAAGTGTTGGAGGTGATGACACAAAAGCTTCACATGATTACCTTTTAAGTGTTCAGCAAGCAAAAACAACTGTTAACTGGAAAATGGATTCAGGATCAGGTACAGGAGGAACAGCGTTGGCTTATTATGGTACAGGTATCATCACTTCATTAGGCTTAGAAGCTCCAACAGGTGATGAATTTGCAACTTTTTCATTAACAATTGATGGATCAGGAGCAATTGTTACTACAGATCCACTAGCTTAAATTTATGGTACAAAACAAAGTAATATTATTAGACAAAGAGTTCCATTTCGGTATTGGTTTTTTAACGGAACTAATCGAAAATATGGGATGGGATTTGGTGCAAATTGGTGAAAAAATAGAATCAGGTGACGTTTCTATTTATCGTTATTTAATGTACTATTCCCGTTTATATTCAGTAAAAAGAAGCCGCCAACAAGTTGATTTTGATTTATATGATATTGATGAATTGATTGATGAAAATGGCGGTGTATTAGGCGATTTTGCTCAGTCATTTTTAAAATCATTCTTAGATTCTTTATCAAAAGATGTTCCTGTAAATGATAAAAAAAAAGTGACGAAGCCGAAAAAATAGACTGGAAAAAAGACGTTATTTCATTTGCAATAGGCGAACTTGGGATTTCTTCAATGAAACGTGTTTATGACATGTCATTTGCAGAGTTTCAGATTCGCCTATTTGCTTGGAACAGATTGCAAGAACGAGAATGGGAAAAAGTTCGTATATTAGCATGGCATATTGAAGCAAGTTCTTTTCATAGAAAAAAGGCAATGCCTTCATTAGAAAAATTCATGCCGTTAGGCTTGGATAAAAAACAAAATTCAGGCGTGATTTCAGAAGCTCAAAAGAAAAGATTCTTAGAAGTATCAGAAGAATATTTTAAACAATTAAATAGCAAATAATGGCAGGATTAGAAGTAACCGTCGGAGCTGACATAAAAGAATTTCAAAGAAAGATTCAGGAAGTCGAAAATGATATTCAGGAACTTGCTAATGAAAAAGCTATTAATATTAAATTAGGTTTAGATACCAAAGAACTCGATGCACACATAAAAGACGCTAAAAAGACACTTAATGACCTAAAATCTACTGCCAAAGATGCAGGAATGACCTTTCAAAAAGATTTTGCGCCCAAAGTTGCCAACGGAGGTAATGCATTAATGCAGTTTTCTCGTATTGCTCAGGATGCACCGTTTGGGATTATGGGCATTGGAAACAATATTACTGCAACGGCAGAATCATTTTCATACTTAGTCAAAGAAACCGGAAGCGCAGGAAGTGCTTTAAAAGCTGTTGCTTCGTCTATAATGGGTACTGGCGGTATTTTGTTGGCTGTTTCTTTGGTAACTTCTGCATTGACTTACATGTCTCAGAAAGGTCTAACAGTAGCAGATGTTTTCAATAAACTATCTGGTACATTCGATCAAGCTCGCAGAGACATGCAGGATTTGAATGCCGAAACCGCTAAAAACGCTCAGGCTCAAATTTCAAGTGTAGGAGCATACGTGGCTGCAGCTAAGAATATCAATCTGTCAATGGAAGATAGATTAATTGCTGTTAAAAAACTTCAAGATGAATATCCGGCATACTTTGGAAACTTAACAAAAGAACAGATTTTAAATGGTGAGGTGGCAAAAACAGTTCGTGAAGTAACAGCTGCATTAATTGCAAAAGCAAAGGCAGCAGCTTTAACTGATAGAATTGTAAAACTTGCCGAGGAGGAAGAAAAAATTCAAAGTCAAATAAATAATTCGATAGGCGCTCAGTTCAAATTATACAAACTTACTAAGCAAGAAGCGTTTGATGCAGCCGTAATTTTGAATAAGCAATTAAGAGGCGAAATTGACCTTGAAAAAGAATTGGCGCAAGGTCGTGCAAATGGATTAAGCAAAGCAGAAAAAACAGCTTTGGCTGCTTATAATTACTCTGTAACGCTTCAGGATTTAGGAGTTGATTTACGAAAAAACATTTATGATCAGGATAGATTAACCAATAGTTTAAATAAACAAACCGCTGCTCAAATTAAACTTGATTACACAAAGGAAAAATCAGCTAAAAAAGTATATGATACGCCACAAGTTCAGGGAATAGATGTCGCAATAACACAAACAGGATTAGATGGATTGGTAGTACTAAGCCAACAGATTAAAAAGATTTCTAAAGATATTTATGGAGTTAGCAGTCCTGATGGGGAAATTGCTACGAGCTTAAAAAGAATACCTGGTTATTTTGAAACTTCAGGACAAGAAGCATTGCTTAGGCTTCAGGATTTCAATAAAAAAATGAATGAAATAATTCAAGGAGGAATTGTTCAATCATTAGCAGGATTATCAGAAGCAATTGGAGAGGCTTTTGCGACAGGAGGGAACGTAGTTGCTGCTGTTGGAAAATCATTATTATCTACTTTAGGTGGTGTTTTGGTTGAATTAGGTAAAATGGCAATAACTACCGGGATTGGTATTTTGGCAATTAAAACCGCTTTAAAATCATTAAATCCTTATGTCGCCATTGCTGCGGGTGCCGCGTTAATTGCTTTGGGAGGTGCTGTAAAAGGAAGCGTTAAAAATTTGGGATCAAGCGGCGGTTCTGGTGGATCAACAGGGGTTGCTTCTGATTTTTCAACCGGAGCATCTTATAGTTCTCCTGCATCATCAAATTATGGTTCTGCAAGTGGGTATTCGTCATCAAACACCGGAACGGTTGTTTTTGAAATAACCGGGGATAAATTACTTGGCGTGCTGTCAAATACAATAGGCAAAAATAATCGATTAGGAACCTCTATAAATTTATAATGGCACAAGGAATAATTTTAGCGTTTATTAATAATCCGGTAGAAGGTAACAGAATTACTTTTTACGGCACAATTAATTATGTCCCGGTTGTTTATAATAACGGATTAAGCCAAGTTGATTTTGAATATACCAATAATGATTCTGAAGTATTATCGAATCCCTTATACAGGATAAAAATAGGTGCTGATATTACTGAAACTTTAATTAATACAAAGGCTTTTTTAGATAACAATGGATATCTGTCTAATACTATAAATATTTATAATGAAATTCCTTATACTGACGGGTTAAGAAGTTTTTATGTCACTAATAGCAATATTAATTTTGAAATAAATTCAGACAACGATAATGTTGTAATAAATACTTTTAGCCAAGTAACGCCACCAACAACAGCACCTAAATATTTTTTTCAATACAAAGGAATTACGGGTGTTGATTATAAGTGTGAAATTTATCAAAAAAACTTCATTGGAACATCAAAAGAAATAAACGGACGTGTTACAATTGAAAAAGCTGAGGTAAAAGATCACTTAGATATATTTCGAGGTACTGGTATGTTTTTGTCAATTGAAGCTGATGGAAACAACAAATTTGAAGATTTGTATCTTGGTAACCAAAACGATTTCACGGTAAAATTTTATATTGGTGCCTCCTTAATGTTTCAAGGATTTATTAAACCAGACGGGTTTTTTGAATCATTCACGGATTCTATTTGGAACATAAATTTAGAATGCTCAGATAGGCTTGGAGATTTAGCAGATTTATCTTTTGTTAAAACAAACGGTTTACAATTCACAGGTAAAATGAGTTTGCTCGACGTTATTAGAAATTGCTTAAAAAGAACCGGATTAGATTTACAGATAAATACTTTTTGCAATGTATTTTATTACGGGGTTGTAGATGGATTAGAAGTAGATACTTTTGCCGAAACTTATGTAAATGTCGAAAGATTTTTAAAAGAAGATCAAAGTACTTTCATGAGCTGTAAAGAGGTTTTAGAGTCTCAATTAAGTATTTTTAATTGCGTTATCACACAATATTTAAATCAATGGTGGATTTATAAACCAAGTGATTTTTATACAAATAAATATCCATTGTTTAAAAGATATGAAATTGACGGAAATTATATTGGATTAAATGAACTAAATATAGGCCGTGTTTTAGGCAGTGATAAAGATAATTTTTATCCGCACCATTGCAATAAAAACCAAATAATTGAAATTAAGCCTGCTGTATCTGCTTTTAGACTTGGATATAAATATGGTTTTTTGGCAAGTTTCCTAAAAAACGGGAATTTAACCCATGACGCAGGAACAAAAGTATATGAAGGTTGGGATGTTCAAACTTGGACAGAAGCAAGAAATACAGGATATTTAGTAATTGACCCATTGTCAACAACTGGAATAAGCTTTAAAGCAGCCAGAGGCTCTTCGGAATTACCATTTGACAGAGAGATTGCGTTAATTTCTGATTTGAGTGATGAAGTTCCCGAAGGATTCTCTTTTGAATTTAAGACAAGATTTAAATCTTATGGATATACGGCAAGTGTATTTTTTGGTGTTGTATTGGTTCCTACAGATGGATCGGCTTCTTATACTTTGACAAAAGACGGTATTTGGACTTTGTCAAATGTAGGTTTTAATTTATATAACTGGGATATTGGAGAAGGGATAAATGACGGTATGTTGATTGATAAAACATGGGAAAGAAGTTTTTCTATAAAAACTCAGGGATTGCCTAAAGATGGTAAATTGCAGATAATTATGGAAGTGCCTTTTTCAGGTGCTCAAAGCGAAGCTCCTTTGGTAGAAGTTAAAAGCATAGAATTTGTAAATGCTTTTCAAGGCGATAATGTTGTTGGTGAGTTTCATACAGTTTCAAGAATAACTCCTATAACCAGCAATGTAAAGGACAATGAAAGTGTTTTCAATGGTGATAGTGGAAGCTATGTTTATAATGGTGCTTACTACATGCAAAATCAGGAAACATTAACTGATTTTTGGTATAGAAGACAATTTACGGGATCAGAAGTAAAACCAATATTGAGAATTTCAGCAGAAGAAGAATTAAGAATGCTGCAGCGTCCATCAAGAATATTTTCGGGTGATGTTTATGGATTGATTAACTATATTACTTGTATTGAAATAAATAATATAAATGGTGTATTCATGCCTGTATCTTGGAAATTCGACACATTTAATAATATTTTATCTATGAAATCGTTAGAGCTTTTTTGCCCGGAACTTTATGATATAAAGTATGAAAAAACTTTAGATTACGGAGAGACTGTAAAACCTACAATTGTTTGATAATAATTTTGTACTTTTGAAATATGGATTTCGTAAACGGACAAGATAGGATTTTATATATAAAATACAATGGTGTTTATATGCCAGTTGGTTGTTTGACAGGGAATAATATTGATGATACTTTAGAAATGCTTGATACCACTACTAGAGATAGTGAAGGTTGGGCAACTTCAAAACCATTATTACAATCTTACAGTATTTCCTTTTCTGGAATTCAAGTAAATTCAACTGTAATAGGTGGTAATTTCAATGTTTCCTCATACGACAGGCTTACAGATATAAAAAGAAGCAAAACCCGTGTAGAATGGAAAATTCAGGGAAAAATATTCCCAATTGTGGATTATGGATTTGGATATATAAACAACTTAAGCAGTATAGAGAATGTTGGAGAATTCATGAGTTTTTCAGGTGCAATAACCGGATTCGGAAAACCATTAAAAACTAGTTTAGGAACTGTTTTATTAAACAATGGTGACCCTAATGTTGTTATTCAAACAGATGAAACTGGGAATGAATTATTAAGAGTAAGTAAATTTTAATATATGGCTATAAATCCTGCAGATATAACGACGGTACAGGCAAAAGATTTACCTCCTTCAGAGATAACTAATGATAGTATATTGGTTCATGAGGTTGGAGATCAATTATGCCGTACTACAGTAGCGGAATTAGTGCTTTATTTACAAGCACAATCAATAAGTTATCAATACGAGATTAAATACATTAGACCTCCGGGTGATGGCGCAGCATACATTAATGCTAATTTTGACATGACACCAGGAGCGAACCAAGGGAAAGGAAAAGTTGACGGTTTATGGAATGGTTGGCAAATATGCAACGGAAATAACGGGACTGATAATTTGGACGGTCAAACACTTATAGGATATGGCGCAAATCATGGTATTATAGGTGCTTATTTAGGGGAGGAAGAACATGTTTTGACAGTTAATGAAATACCTCCACACAACCATAAAGGAAACGGTTTCGGAGGACCAGGAAGCGGTACAGACGGATTAGAAACTAATGTTTTTTTATGGGCTCAAAATTCGGATACCTCTGATACTGGTGGAGGTTTAGCACACAATAATATGCAGCCTTCAATGGTTGTTTTAGCAATAATGAGATTATGATAGATCCAAACGTTATAACCACTAAAAGAGTAGGCGAATTGCCTCCAGACGTGTTTGATTTATCAGACAAAATTCCTCATGAAAAAGGCGAAACATTAACAAGGGGCACAGTTCAGGAATTAGCTGATTTTATTGGTGGATATTTAGGAACTTCGGATAGCTTGGCTTTTAATCCAACTACTGTGCCAGACGGAGGAACACTTCCTGCAACAGATAAAAACGAATGGATGCTTGTTGGTAAAGGAACATTTAACAATGTAGGAGGCGGTTCTTCAATTACAACTACCGAAGAATTAAACGCTTTAACTTCAAATGGTAGTTATTGGAGTTTAGCGGTTCAAATACCAATATCGGCTGAAGTATTGGGAATAGTTCAAGCAATAAGAAGCGGTTACTATGCTACCGCTCCAAGTGAAAACGCTGTTTATAATGCTTTGGCTTTAAAATTAAATGTGTCAGATTTACCTGCTCCTACAATTATATTGCCTGCTAAATTAAAAAGTACGGGGGACGGTGTTGCTAGTGCTTTTAATATAGGAACAAATGCTATAGTTAAGCAAGTGTTTTATAATTCTGTTATTCAGGACAGCGATGTTTGGATACAATCAGGTTCTACTATAACATTAAACTTTGTCCCTGAACTAGGGGCTTTAATTCAATACGTTTAAAAATGAAAAAATTAATTTTAATACTATTATTTATTACAGGATATTTGCAAGCTCAAACGCTTCAAAACCCTACTTTCGGAATTGTTACCATAAAAAACAGTCCAACAGTTACAAGCGTTAATTTTTTAACAGGAACTGAAGCAACAGGAGTGCAATCAAAAATTGATCCTGTCAATTTACCATTTTTAAGTAAAACAAACGCACTTAAAATCTACAACTCAAACAAAATAATTTACCGTGCAAAACGTAAAGCGGTGTTTTCGTTCATTTGGGATGATTTGCAGGATTCTGATCAATTGGTCTATAATGTTTTTCAGGATTTTGGCTATTTACCTAGCTATGCGTTAAAAACCGACGTACTGAACGGAACGAATAAGGACTTATACGTAGATTTGTATCAAAAGGGTTGTTCAATTTTGGCACATTCAGTATCGCACCCGGACATGAGCACAACATCAATAAGTTATGCGAACGTCAATATACAAATGGTAAATTCTAAGAAAGCAATAGAGGCTTATGGCATGCGAGTGAGTGGCTGGGTAACGCCTAACTCTACTCTACATTCAAGTTTTTATCCTTTAGTTGACAAAAATTTTGGATATGCTTTTACAAATACGGGGGGTGCATTTAATGAAACTGTAGACCCTTTAAGAATGAGCCGTGTCGGTTTAGAGTCGGCAATGGCTAATCACAATTTGGCTAATGTAAAAGCAATTATTGACGACGCAATCACCAACGGAAAGCTGATTGTTTTTTACGGTCACCATTTACCATCAACTTATCTTAATCCGGACACTACACCATATTTGACCGAAGCTGATTTAAGGGATATTTTGGCGTACTTAAAAACAAAATCGGACGAAAATTTATGCGAAGTTTTACCGACTGACGAAGCTATCCACGCATACATGGAATTGAATGCACTAGCCGAAGGTTCTGTAAATTATGTGCCAAAATGGACGGGAACAAGAACACAAAAACAAAGTCAAATTTATGACAATGGCACAAGTGTTGGCGTTTCAACAACAACGCCAGTCGGAAAATTGAATATTAATACAGGAACAACCACAACGACTGTAGATATAGTTAATCAGCAAAATGGCTCTATTTCATTTGCAAATGGAGGAGGAACTAGTTATACACCCACAATAGTAAGTAAAAGTGACGTCAATACTGGTCTATACATACAATCTGCGACAAGTGACGTTAATGCCGCTCCTGACATGATATTTAATGTAAGGAGACTCGACGATAGTGATTATACGATATTTACAAGTCCAGCATATACTTTTAAAAGAAATTCCGCAAATCTATTCGAGATTTTGCGTAACGGAAATATAGGGTATGGAGGTCTGGGAAACACCGGAATAAAACATTTTTTCTATAGTGCGTTTACAACGGCTTATGCTGCAACCGGAACGGGAATTAACGCTGCCGGAGATTTTTACATCAATAATTCGAGTAATACAGATAATACTTCCGCCATTATAAGATTAGGAACGAGCAACGCCAATACTCAATCAGCACAAGGATATTTCGGATTAATAAATACGTCTACAAACTATGAAAGTATATTGGTTTGGGGTCAAAGAAGCGGTGCCAGTACATGGAATGAAAGAATGAGATTGAGTGCTGCAGGAAATTTTATAATTGGATCAACAACGGATGCTTCAAACGGAACTTTGCAAGTTACCGGAAACGCTTCTGGAAGTTTAGCTGCTTCAAATTCAGCTCATTTTATGCGTAAGGGTGAGTTTGATACTGCTGACGGGAATAATGTAAAATTAACAGGAACGCAGTCGATTACCGGACAAAAGAATTTTTCAAGTTCAACCTCTGGAGTTGCCGCTATTGGTGTTTCTACCGCTACAGCGTCAAACGGAATAAGTATAACTAATAATAGTACAGGATTAGGGATTATAATAAACAATGTTTCCAACGGTGTATCTCAAGTTTTAAACAGCCAAACAGGGAGTTCAGGGGACTTATTACAATTTTCTAAAAATAACGTAACAACTTCTAAAATAGATCAAAACGGTAATTATGTAAAAATAGGGGGTACAAGTTCACAGTTATTAGTTGCAGACGGTTCTGTTAATACTATATTAACTAGTTCTGGGACTTTAGATTTTCCTAGTACTGCTGCAAATGCTCAATCATCATTAACATTATCAGTTGTAGGTTCGGTAGTTGGTGACGTTATTTCGTTAGGTTCTTCGGTTCCTGCTGCTGGATGCATGTATTATGCTTATGTTAGTGCCGCCGATACTGTTACGATTAGATTTATAAACATGAGTTTAGCCGCAGTTGACCCAGCAAGCTCTACTTTTAAGGTTAAAGTTTTAAAATAATTTTTATATGTTACAATTATGTTTGACCGCTAATTTAAGAGCGGATTTAAGAGGTTATGTAGGTGCAACAGTAGATCAACCTATCGTTGTTACTGGTATTTCAGCAACAGGAGATATTTTGCCTGAAATATGGGTATGGGATAATTTATCAACAGCAACAGATAACAATGTTTCTGTTTTATCATTAACAGCTTTACCCGGAAGTCCAGGGCGTTTTTTAAGAAAAAGTTTTATTCCATTGAATTCAATCCCTGAAAAGTCAAGCGGAATAACTAATTCAAGTGGGGTTTATGTATTTACATTTGCAAAGACTTACTCAATACCGCCAAATGTGCAAGCAAATATTATAAATGCTTCAGATTCACAAATTATAAAAATAGGGACACCCACCACTACAAGTGTGACAGTAACCGTTAGAAATAGGGTTGATGTAGTTGGTTTATTACCAACATGGCAAAATGTAAATGGCGCTTTGGTGGATATTTTAGTAACAGAAAAATAAAACAATATGGAAAACATTTTAATTTTATTCGCATGCGGCTTTTTGGGTGTATTTATTCACTGTTGCATAAAAGCAAATTCATTAATTATAGACGCTAAAAAAGCGAATATAAATTTCACAGTTAAGGATTATCTAAATAAGGACGCTATAGGGATTGCAATGTCGGTCGCAATGGTTTTTTTATGGTATTTAATTTTTGGGGAAGTAGTTTCTAAGTATCCTAAAATAATTGACTTTATTAGGACTACATTTGGTTTAATGGGCTTCTTCGGGTCTTATATTGCCCAAAAAGTATTTAGTAGAGGAAAACAATACATTAACAATGTAATTGATAAAAAGACTGATATTGCTGATAATATAGTGATGGACGAACCAATAGGAGGAGGAGGCATTAAGAACCCACCGCCGCCAAATCCATAATTTATGCAAAAGTATTTTCATCACTTCTTAAGTCAAACAGTTCACTTACTCCTGTATTTTATGATGGGAGTAAGTGTTTTGTCTATTATGGTTCCATGGTTCGGATATAAGTTTGATTTTGTTACATGGGGTAACGGCGGAGGTTTCTCTATTGCTTGTGATATTATATTTATTGAACGATTTACATTTAATAAAAGGTATTGTTGGCTTACTAAAAAACTACCAATATCTATGATTTTTATAAACATTGGCAACATATTATGTAATGAATTTTATCCGAAGTATTATGAACTTTACGGACAGCTATATGAGATAACTGTTTTTTCAGTAACTTTGTTAATATTCGCAATTGTTATTGTCGAAAAAATGCTTAAAAAATGATTCTACAAATAGCTACAAGTCCAACAGCCGAACTGGCTCATAATTTTGTTGATTTAAATACGGCTTTAATAACGGGCATTATTACTCTTTCTGGTGTTGTAGTCTTTTTGTATAAAAAACACGAAGATTTGTATAAGAGACTTGAAGCTAAAAACGAATTATTTATAAATGAACTAAGAAGCTCAAATGAACAATTAACAAATGTTTGCAACTCTTACAATCAGTTCGTTAATAAAATGGATAAGATGATTGATTTATTAGTGGAATCAAAAAAATAAGGCTATGTGTACTTTAGTAATTACAGAACCGGACAATAAAGAACTTGAATGTAGGCGAATTATAATGCAGTCAATTGATAATGCGCTTAAGAGAGGAGATGAAGTTTTTGATAAACTCACCCGAAAGACCGCAGAAAATGATGCAGTAGAAAATTATAAAAAATTCAAAGACGGATTAAAAAACATAAACCACGAAAACCTAAAGAAATGAAATTAGACGAAAACGGATTAAAAGCACTACACGAAAGAGAAGGATTACGTTTAAAGCCTTATTTAGACACTCAAGGAGTCCCTACTATAGCAATGGGAAACACTTACTATTTAGACGAAAGAAAGGTTACAATGAACGATAAGCCACTTACTTTAGAGCAAGCAACTGAACTTGGAAATATTACAGCTCAATACTTTGCTTCAAAAGTAAATCAGTTGGTAAAATCAAAAGTAAATCAGAATCAATTTAACGCTTTAGTTTCATTGGCTTATAATATCGGTATTAATGGATTTAAGAATAGTACAGTATTGAGATTTGTAAATGCAGATCCTAACGATAGAAAAATAGGCAACGCGTTTATGATGTGGACTAAGAATAAAGAATTGGTAGGGCGCCGTAAAAGTGAGGTTAAACAATATTTTCAATTATGAAAACAATTATAGCTATTACTTATTTTAATATTGGAGTTGATGTTTTGGGGTTTGTTAAATATTGGGCTCATGAATATTATTGTGTAGTAAAAGATAAAAGAAAAACATCGGGCAATCTTTATAAGCCAAAAAATAAAATTGATTATATTTTTAATACAACACAATTTGAATCATGAAAAAACTAATAGCATATCCGGCAACCTGGTTTTTATATTGGTTTGGCTTATTCGTATGGAACGAATTTAAAAGCGTGTCATATAGTACTTATTGGGTTTGGTCATGCAAAGTACAGCGATGGGGGAATTTAACTAAACCGTGGATATAATGAAAAAGATAAATATAATATACGGAACTTTATTGATAGTGTTTGTAATGATGTGCTGTTCATGTGGTGCAAGAAAAGTTCAAAAGGATCATTATAAGGAAGAAATTAAGTCCGAAGTAAAAGACAATTCAGTTATCGAAAAACAATCAGAAACCAACGTTAAAACAACTAATACTACCATAACCGACGATAAAAATGAAAGTGTTACTGAAGAAACTATTTATAAACCTGAGGATTCATCTAAGGAGGCTTACATAATCGAAAAAGACGGAACAAAAACCGTTTTGAATAATGCGAGTAAAACGATTCGAAAGGTTAGTAAAAAGAATAATGCTCAGACACAAACCGCATCAAATACAACTGAGGTTAAAAAAGAAGCCGTTAAAGAACAAAAAGCCATAAAACAGGTAAATACGTATAAAAAAGAAAACAGTTCAAAGGCGATAGATAAAAAGCAGTTTAATGTTGTTCCTTTGGTGTTGGTTATATCTTTTATTGTTATAGCTCTTTGGTTCATATACAGAAAATATAAAAATTTGCCGTTCGTGCCGAAAATTTGATTATATTTGAATCAAAGGGAGTAATGCCGAACTGGTTAGGCGCTAGACTGTAAATCTAGTAATCTGCATAGATAGGTGGTTCAAGTCCATCTGCTCCCACAAAAATAACAGTCTGGTTAACTGCATTTTTCATAATTATTATTTTTTAAGATTTGGGGATTAAGCTTCGTAGAGATACGAGGCTTTTTTTGTTTATATATTCTTACAAAATTAGTATAAATAGTGTATTTCATCGATTATTTTGATTATTTATATAATTATTCAAATAAGCATTGTATATTTACATCAGAATTAAAACGATAACCATTAAAAAATAGAAATCATGAGAGCTAAAAGAAACAACAACAAACACCATCTTTTAAGAGCAGGCGGGAAATATACTCAATGTGGAATTAAAGTAAGCGAGTTACATAGTTTAATTTGTAACGAAGAAGGTTTTGCGATACCGGCAAACGAAAACGTTTCAACACAATTTGAGCCATACAAAAGAGATTATTTTCAGTACTGTGAAAAATGTAACACATCTCATTTAAGATAATAAAATAATCCTGAGCACGATTTAAAAAGGCTTAATTTATTATGAAAACAATAATTTATACATGCGATATTTGCAAATCACAGCCATCACTTCAACATGTTTTTGGGTATAGATTTGATACAGAGTCAAAGCCCCCTAAAGGGATAATAGAAAAAAAATTAAAAGATAATCAAACTAGTCATATTTGTGAATTTTGCATTAAAAAAATTAAATCATTCGAAATAAAATAATATGAAACAAGGAGGAAAACGAAAAGGAGCAGGAAGACCAAAGAACGAATCCGAGAATATAACTTTCTCTGTTCGTGGTCATGAAAGCATAAAAGAAGCAACACGACAATTCGCAAAAACAGAATCAGAAAAACTAACTAAAAACACAAAATCATGAAAACATTTATTTACAACAACATCGTAGGAATTTCAATTGTAACAGTAGCAATTTTATTAACTATCGC
>Ga0247804_10000126_pt1 | contig 37351 bp, 42 predicted proteins | sample UWRJL029104C1_FD_181142 | JGI IMG/M metagenome (GOLD analysis project Ga0247804, IMG submission 181142) | Plant litter microbial communities from Arlington Agricultural Research Station in Wisconsin, United States - UWRJ-L029-104C-1 | ecosystem: Environmental > Terrestrial > Plant litter >... | reverse complement strand
GTATTCGCCCAGCGGTTGATATCTTGGCATCGAAATCCAGCCTCCTCACGCCAGAAGTTGTGGGTGAACGACATTATGACCTTGCGACCCGTGCAACTGCAATCCTTCAAAAGTACGAATCATTGAAAGGTATTATCGCCATCATTGGTGAATCAGAGCTTTCTGCAGAAGACCGTGAAGACTACAACAAAGCCAAAGACCTCGTTGAGTTCTTTAAGCAACGATTTAACGTGATGGAAAAGGTAACTGGTGTTCCCGGAGAACACATGACGCGTGAAGACACGTTAAATGGCGTTGAAGCAATTATTGGTAAGAACGAAGGTAAGCAAGGTGGGGTGGGTGATAAGCCTGCAGACGCACCGGCTGAAGTACCATCTACTGAAAAGGTGATCCAGCCCTTACCTCCTGAAAATCCAGTCCCAGAACCGCAGGCAAAATAATGGCAGACGCTGAACCACCAGCTTCAACACTCGAAGAGCAGGCGGCTGTTACATTAGACCCTAAAAAGCAGACTATTGATATCAAGGTCTATGCACCATTTAAGATTTATTATGAAGGTAAAGGATATAGCCTCAGTGCTGTAAACGAAACGGGTCCGTTTGATATCTTGCCACACCACCATAATTTTCTGTGTATGCTTGTGCCGGGAAACCTAATTATTGAAACACCAGATGGACGAAAGATTATTAAAATCTCACGTGCCTTGATGTATGTAAAATCTGAACGCGTCGTCGTGTTCGTTGATGTTTAAGAAATATTTTTAGTTCGTGACGAAGTAGTCAAACCCAAAGGTCTGGTTGGCTGGTGCTGCATTGGCAGTACAAATACTAAAGCTGGTTGTGTTACGCTCGACGTAGTACTGAGTTTGACCACCGGCTGCACCAACTGGGCTGACGATAACGCGAGGCTGGTTGGTATACGCCTGTGCAAAGTTAATCTTTGCAAAGCATCCAGGTACGGTGTTATTACCACTGTTGATATTGATGGTACCGGCAGTGTCTGAACCGTTAAGGGACATCGTTCCACCGTTTCCTAGTACGGCACTGTTTATAACGCGAGTTGGCGCCGGCCCAGTAAATGAAATGTGGTTTGGAATCGTTAGGACTGCGTTTCCGCTGAGGATAAGACGGGTCACGGTAATCTGTGATGCGGTCATTGCGCCACTAAATGATGACGTACCGGCAACGTTAATGTCGGCAAGTGTTGTGCTGCCTTGAACAGCAAGTGTTGAAGCAATCTGCAGACTGTTGATCTGCGTTGCACCAAGGTTTGCTGGCCCTGAAACGGTAATACTTGGAGCTGTAATACTGCCACCTGTTTGTAGGTTACCTGCAACACTGAGGTTTCCACGGGTCAATGTTTGACCTGTAATAATAGCGTTTCCTTGGATAGTCAAAGTTTGTGATGAATTACCGACAGTTGCATCGGTATTCGCGAGTTGCTTTAACGCATCAGCACTGAGCTGCTGGCTTGCAACATCAGGAACAACCGGTGCCTTTTGGCTATTAAAGTAGTTAACCAGCGCAATAGCCCCACCGACCACAACAAGGAGGATGAAGATCAATAGGTAGACGTTTACTTTACGCAGGACACGCCTAAAAGGAGAGAGTTTTTTAACCCGAGCCTCTTCTGCAGAGGATTCGGCATCAATTTCATTCGATGCCTTATCAGCTTCTTGCTCGAGGTCTTCAGGAGTACGGCTGAGGGCGTCAGTCGGTGCTTGTTTTTCTGCTTCCGAGGGTTTGGCCTCAGTAGTAGGTTCGTCTTTTTTCTCAGGCTCCATGGCGTATGTAATAAGTCTTTTATTTTACGTTTATGCTTATGAATAGCTTACTATATTTAACGGTGTGACGCTAGCGGTGTATTTAGGTCTAAAGAGATGGTAATATACTAGTATTCAGCTTATGCAAAAACAGAGATTGTGGAGAGTTATTTTGCCTGTACTGCTTGCAGTGCTGGTTCCCCTTGTCATCGGCGGAACAGCCTTTGCGGTTACCTCTAGTTCGTCTAATTACAAGGTGACTGAAACACAGTTTACTTCCGGTACTGCAAGCAAGAGTTGTTCGGGGTCGTACTGTGCAAAGGTTTCAATTGGCGACACCGCAGTAGGCAGCGCAACCGGTACTGCAAACAGTGCAAAGTTTGGAACAATCACAAATAGTGATCCACTGCTCGAGGTAATTGTTGTTGCAGGTCAATCAAACCTTGGAACACTCACTGCTGAAACAACCGCTACAAAAACGACGACTGTCAAAGTTCGAAATTATTTGAGTGGGGGATACGTCCTACAAATTATCGGTGATCCACCAAAATACAATGGTCACCCACTTGATACCTCCAATACTCCGGTGCAATCAGTACCAGGTACAGAGCAGTTTGGAATTAATGCTGCTGAAAATACCAACCCAGCGGTTGGCGCAAATTTGGTGCAAATACCGGATGATAAAACAAGCTTCGGTATTGTCTATGATGACTACAAAACACCAAACCTCTTTATGTTCCAATCGGGCGACAATATTGCACACAGTACTCGGTCATCAGGCGAGACTGATTACACGATTAGTATGATTGTAAATATTTCGAACGGTACGCCAGCAGGTCGCTATACGGGTGACTTTTCGGCTGTTGTTATCCCTGTGTACTAACCCACATACTAGACTTAGCTTAAGAAAGCCTGTGGATAACTAGTAAGACCTATTGCATATGTGATACTGCTAGTGGTAAAATGCGCGTGTACCCCTAATAAATGGGCCACCAAATAAAACAAACATAAGGAGAAATATGAGTATAAATAAACTCAAGTCGATCGTCCGACGTGGGACGATGTTCGGCGCAATTTTTGCTGTTGTAGCAGCAACTTTTGCACCTGCAGCATCAACCTACGCGGACGCATTGAACCCTCTAACGGATCGTAGCTTGACGCTTTCAAGCTCGTCACCAGGTTGGGATTACAAGGACGGATCAGGAAACTCTCTGTATGCACCGCCTAACAGTGGAGCAAACGGTAAGCAAACCGGTAACACATTTGCCTTTAAGGTAAGTACTGATACCAAAACAAGCACACCGGCTAACAAGATGAAAGCGATTACTTTCCAGTATTGTACACTTTCAGCTGGTCTGTGTTACGACCCAGGAAACAACTTCTCTAACAGCCCTACGCAAGGTGCCGGTACAATCGCCAACAGCCCTGCAACTGAAACTGCGCACACAAGTAACCTTGATATTGTTACTGCAAGTCCATCAGAATTAGATAATACTACTGATTTTGGAACTTACATTGATAGTACAAGCGGTGCTGTAAAGGCTATTCCTGCAGCTGGTATTACGGGTAAAAACTTTGTAGTTTACTCGCTTACGGGCGGAACATGGGTACAGAGCGAAGGTTGGGCTATGACGACTCAAACCGCTCAGGACGGTACTGCATCTCCTCAGAAAAACCAAATTACACTAGTTAACACAACTGGTGCAGGATTTGCTGCTGGTGAATCTGTAAAAATTGTCTTCTTTGCGACTAATACTAACTACATCACTAACCCTGGTGCTGGTGCGTTCTTCGTAAAGATCAACACTTACGACGACGTTGATACAACGACAACACCTGGAACGCCAATTCTAGATGCTGCTGACATCATCGATGGTGGTGTAACTGTAGCCAACGTGATGAACCAATCAATTCAAATCCAGACAAAGGTCTTGGAAACAATGGAGTTTTCTGTTGGTACAGTTGATCCAAATACACTCGAGAGTGATACTACTGGATCAGCGCCTGGTACAAGCCAGTACTTCCTAGCAACAGGAAACGAAGCTCACTCGCCATGTAACCGTATCTTAACTGGTATGGTACCTAGTGACGCAGTGAATACTCTAAAAATGGGTGACCCATCTTCTGAATACTCACTATCAACAACTGTCAGTTACAGTACTCACTCGTACTGGCGCCTGAGCTCAAACTCAAGTGCAGGTGCAACTGTTTACTACTCTGGTAACACACTTAGTAACACTGTAAATGACAAGATTAAAGCAATTGGTGACGTGAAAAAAGCTCCAACTGTAGGTGCTGAGCAATTCGGTCTTGCAATCGCAAACGATGAGGCAGCTCCAGTTACTGCCGGAACGCCACCAATCACTACTGGTTTCCAGGTTAATTATAACTCTGAAAACGCATCAGGTAAGCCATACGAATTCGGTGTTGATGATTCAGCTGCCGGTATCGTAGCGGGTACAGGTGTCCATGCTTCAACACTTACACAAACGGGTGCAAACGCAAGCTGGCACGCTCCACAGCTCTACCCATTAGTAGCTTCTGCTAACTATAGTGAAGGTGCTGGTACAAACAACCTCAACTACGCTAACGGTTCTGATCCAATCAGTACAAAGTATGCTTTTGACGAAACTTCTCAGCAAATTCCAGTTGCACTTGCATCTGAAAGCTCACAAGTTGTCGACTGTGTAACAGCTAAGATGCGCTACGTAGCGAACATCGCTGCGACCACACCAGCTGGTATCTACACTACCAAGATTAACTACATCGCAGCTCCACAGTACTAGGCCGATAGGTTTAGAACTCGACTCGATAGTTATCAAAACAAAACTAGCCCTCATGTAGGGCTAGTTTTTATTTACCACACACCTACGCATAACGCTTGTGATCTAGTACAATAACACCATGCATCATAGGTTGGTACGATTTCACCACTTTGCCTTTATTAAATGGCGCCATGTGTGGACTCCAGAGTTCCTGGCTCTATTATTGGCACTCTTTGTTTTCGTTGCTCCAGCCTCTGCTTCGACTCGCCTCGAGAACCGTAGTCTATTTATGACAAGTAACCAACCAGGAGCAACGACTTCATATACGGTTGGATTCCGCTATATGACACCGACGCCCATTAATTCAGTTGATTTGTTGTTCTGTTTGAATCCGATTCCGTACGAAGCTTGCGTCACTCCAACTGGCCTTGACGTATCAACTGCGACACTTTCTGCCCAAGTAGGGGAGGCTGGCTACTCAATATTATCTCAATCGACAAATCACATTGTGCTTAGTCGTTCACAGGCTGCAATACCAGCAAGTACACCGTCTTCTTATACTTTTGATAATATAAAGAATCCAACAGATGTAACGCAATCATTCTCGATACGCTTAAAAACGCTTGCTTCATCGGACGGAACGGGCTCTCAAGTTGATTTCGGTTCAGTGCGTGGCCAGGTGCAATCGAGTATCTATATCGAAACCCAGGTGCCTCCACAACTTATTTTCTGTCTTTCGCGGGAAGTCGAGCTAGGTTGTACTAATTCCGACGAGACGTACTATACCGATATGGGTCAGCTTGATTCAGAGTCGACACTTGTTGCTAAGTCACAGATGGCTGTGGGTACAAATGCAACTGCTGGGTTTGCGATAACTGCAGTTGGGACGCCACTAGCGGCAGGTACGAGTGTCATTGAAGGGCTTACTAGCCCGACACCAAGCCAGCCGGGTGTCAATCAGTTTGGTATCAACCTTGTTCAAAATACGGCACCAGCAATCGGAGGCGATCCCGAAGGTATATTTACAAACTCAGCTCCTACGCCAGATTACGGTATCCCTGACCAATATAAGTATGTATCTGGTGATGTTGTAGCAGTATCGACAAATGTAAGTTTGATGAAGAAATTTACTGTGAGTTATATTGTAAACTCAAGTCCGAACCTGAAGGCCGGTGTGTATAGCACAACGATTACCTACATAGCCAGTGGTCGTTTTTGATGGTACAATACGGCTTATACTTAAAAAAAGTTAATGTGAGGGAAACAAAATAAATGAAACGCTTTAAAGGCATTGCCTTAGTTGCCATCGCGCTCTTGATGGGTGTTGTATATCTACTGCCAGCCGCTTCTGTAAATGCACAGTCTTCAGCCGCACTAAGTATTACGCCAAAGAAAAACTACCTAATTGAACCAGGTAAATCTGTCGATGATACCTTAATTATTAGAAATCTCGACACTTCGACTGCACTTGAACTTTCGCTGCGCGTCGTCGACTTTACGTTTACCGATAACGGCGGAACACCAAAACTTTTCTTGGATCCGGATGCACCCCAAACAACATGGTCATTAAAACCATTTACAACAATTCCCGAATCAGTTGTTATTCCTGCCGGTGGAACAAAGACAGTAAAAATGAAAGTCGCAATTCCTGCTAACCATGGAGCAGGTAGTTATTACAGTGCGATCGTGTACTCATCCGGTGCCCCTGCTGGTGGTGGAAATGTCGGTCTAAGCGCGTCAGGAGTAACACTTGTCTTCACGCAGATTCCTGGACAGGTAACCGAAAATCTTAACCTCAAGAAACTTGGTTTGTATGACACGGCTGCGCAAGGCAAGCTTGATGGTTATAAATTCATCGTCGATAAACAACCATCAACCATCGGGTATACACTAGAAAATACAGGTAACGTTACTGAAGCTCCGGTTGGAAGCATTACATTAAAAGACCTATTTGGTCGTGAGACAAAGATCACTGAAGTAAACCCATCGGGATCACTCGCGCTTATTGGTCAAACTCGCACCTACAATGCTTGTATAAAGCTCGCATCACAAGAAGTTGATTTTAGTGGTGGAAAAACGACAGCTTCAACCTGTGTATCGCCAGGTCTATGGCCGGGTTACTACAAAGTATCATTGGATATATTCTATGGTCAAAACGGTAACCTTACGAAAGAAATTACTGGTGTAGGGTCATTCTGGTACTTGCCACTTTGGTTCGTTATCGTCTTCCTTATACTACTTGCAGCAATTGCAATCACAGTCTGGCGCCTCTACGTCGGTATCCGCCGCAAACTATCTGGCGCACAGTCACGAAAAGCACTTCGACGTCGTCGATAGTACTGAACACTTTTGAATACAGCGTTAGCACGCTACAATAAACACAAGCATGATACATAAGATTCGTTTTAGCGCCCAGCAGCCACTCCCAATGATTATTGCGGCGTGTCTGCTGGCGCTGTTTGTTTCTTTGTTTGTCGTAAACAATAGCTTCGCAATCACTGCCTTGCCAGAACCAGATCCAATTCCAGGGTCATACGGTCTGGCGGCTACGAAATTAAAAGATCCGCCAACTCAAGGTGCTTCGATTAGCACGCCAGGAAATGGTTCATCGTTTTCAACTTCACCAACGACAGTAAACGGTATTTGTCCAACAGGACTGTTGGTTCAGGTGTACAACAACAATGTAATGGTTGGGTCGGTGATGTGTGTGAATGGCAGTTTTAGTGTACAGGTGAGTCTTTTCTCGGGTGTTAACGAACTATCAGTTCTGGTATACGACGAACTCGACCAGCCAGGGCCTGTATCAAATGTAGTGACGGTAAATTATTCTAACACGCAGTTTAGTGCCTTTGGCGCACTGATTACTCTTACTAGTTCATATGGACGCCGCGCAGCTAATGCTGGTGCCGAATTAACTTGGCCGTTACAGCTATCGGGTGGGGCAGGGCCGTATGCCTTTAGTATTGACTGGGGTGACGGAACACCAAATGAACTTAAGAGCCAACCGCTTGCAGGACTTGTGAACATTAGCCACACATATAAGAAAGCCGGTATCTACCAGGTAAATATTAAGGTTACTGATGTAAATGGCGTGAGTGCCTTCTTGCAGGTAATAGCTCTCAGTAACGGCAAGGTAGACGCTGCGGCTGCTGCCGCAACCGGACCTACAACAATTACGACAAAAATATTATGGATTCCAGCTGCCATAGCGGTAGGATTGCTATTTCCCGCCTATTGGTTAGGACGCCGTAGCCAGCTTGTTTCACTGCGTAATAAGATGACAAAAGAGCAAGAAGCGTACGCGGATAAATAAATCCGCCAACTGTTTATATATCTGTGGAAAACCTTCCTGAAGAAAAGCTTGACAAACATAACCGGGATCGTGCAAACTAATTCTTAGGAAAGTGAACGTGATGGAACACGTGAGGAAAAAAATGAACATATTAAAAGTAGTAAAAGAGCGATCAGCGTACTTCATCGCAGCGGCTGTGTTAACCGTTGCTGTTGTAGTACCAGGGCTAGTTTCGGCTGCCCAAGTTACAGAGCGATCAATTGGTCTAAGTAGTGCATCTGCTGGTGCAACTGCAGTTTCATATCAAGTTAAATTTACGGTCCCTGCTGGATCAGTCGGTGCCGGTGCTTTTGGTATCCAGTTCTGTAGCAACAGTCCTGACACTGATACTACATGTACGGTTCCTGCTGGAATGGATACAAGTAGTGCGTCATCAGCGACAGCCGGATTTACTACAGTAACTAAGCCTTCAGCGAACACAATTGTTGCTGCTGGTACTATCACTGCTAGTCAGAATATCGATGTTACCTTTGACGGCATCACTAACACGACTGCGGCAGGTCCACTCTACGCACGTATTGGTACATATGCTACAGCTGGCGCAGCTGAAACAGACGTACAGGTACGAACCGCAAGCGCCGTTGACAAGGGTGGAGTAGCTATCTCTATCACCCCAACCATCGGTGTATCTGGTGCGGTCCTTGAAAGTTTGACTTTCTGTGTAGCGAACGCAACTATCTCTGCAAACTGTGGCGATGCTGCCTCTAACCTTCCTGTTCTTCGCCTTGGTGAAACAGTAGGAAGCACGGTAGCACTTGATTCTACGCATCTTAGTACAGGTATTCTTTATACACAGATCTCAACCAACGCAGCATCTGGTGCGGTTGTCTACCTAAAGAGTGCAAACACTTGTGGTGGATTGAAGCGAGTTGATGCATCAGGTTGTGACATTGCCGCAGCGCTTACTTCTACATTTGTAGCAGGTGACGCAAAGTTCGGAGTACGAACTGGTACAGCAAGCGGTACTGGATCAAACCCAACAGGTACAATCCGTGCAGCTGGTGTTTATGACAACACAAACTACAAGTTCAATTACCTTGCGAACAACTTAACTGGTGTTACAAGCCCAATGGGTGACCTCTTCCTCGACACTAACAGTCTTCCAGCCAACAACCAAAACATGGCTCTCACGTTTGGCGCAAGTGTTTCTAACAGCACTCCAGCGGGCAACTACTCAAACAGCTTGAGTATGATCGCTACCGGTAAGTTCTAATACGAACAACCTTAGTAACAGCACTCCTTTAATAGGGGTGCTGTTTTATTAAAAATCGTTCCCAAACATAAGCGTACCTGCTATGATGGGAAGTAATCACGTAATAGGGAAACATAGTGTGTTAACAAAAGAACGTATCCGAAAGAGTATTGGGATAGCGATGGTGACGGCATTTACATTTGCCGCGCTCATTAGCTCACCAACGTCCGCTCAGTCTGCTTCAACAAACGTCATTAAGGCTTCGCCTGTACGTACTGATATTGAGATTGCTCCAGGCACAAGTAAGTCTGTCGATATCACTGTATCGAACCTTACAAGCTCTCCTATCACTGTTAGTCCAGTAGAAAACGACTTTATATCTGCCGGTGAAGATGGAACACCTGCGCTTATTTTGGATGCAAATACTTATGCACCAACACACAGCTTAAAGCGCTTCTTAACGAAACTTCCTAATACAACTATTCCTGCAAATAAAGCAGTTACTATCAAAGTAGTGATTACTGTCCCTGCCGGCACACAAGCTGGTGGATACTTTGGCGCAATTCGATTTGCCCCCGTTACTCCTGCTGACGGTGGACAGGTCAACCTCAGCCCAAGTGTTGCATCACTTATCCTCCTCACAGTTCCTGGCCCAACAACAGAAAAACTTGACCTTACAAACTTTGACATCCAACAAAAGAACCACACTGGTACAACCTTCCAAAACCCTAATGACCTGAGTGTCTTAGTGCGTTTTGAAAACAAAGGTAACATCCAAGAGGGTCCTTTTGGTAAGATCTCTGTAAAGAATGGCAAGAAAGTCGTCTATGAAACAGACTTTAACGTTGAAACGCCTCGTGACCAAATTCTTCCTGACAGCGCACGTCGCTGGGATGTTCCCCTAAAGAACGTCGGTAACTTTGGGTACTACACTGTTACAGGTACATTAACCTACGGACAAGCAAACACAACCATCGAAATCTCGAAGTCTTTCTGGGTGATTCCTCAAAGCTATATCATTGGTGCAATCATCGCCCTTGCACTCCTTATCGGTCTCATTATCTTTGCGATCTTCTTTATCCGTAGTCGTATCCGACGTCGCCTTCGTAATAAAGTGCACGGCAACAGCCGCTACCGACGCTAATAGGTCACTTCAATGGCTCTACGAATTGAAACACCCGATGAACAGATCCGTGACGTAGAAGACAAGCTGTTAAAATCTCCTGGCGATCCGCCTCTGAAAAAAAAGAAAAAAGGCTTTAGCCGATTTATGCGCATCCTTGGCCCGGGTGTAGTAACTGGCGCTGCTGACGATGACCCATCCGGAATCGCAACCTATACCCAGGCAGGAGCTCAGTTTGGCCTGCAACTGCCTTGGACGATGCTATTCACGTATCCGCTTATGACTGCCGTACAGGAGGCCTGTGCAAGGGTAGGAGCGGTAACAGGTAAGGGACTGGCAGCGATCATTCGTGATAATTATTCTCGAAAGGTTCTTTTCCCGATTGTCCTACTTGTTGTAGTGGCAAATACCTTTAATATCGGTGCAGATATTGGTGCAATGGCAGCCAGTACGCAACTTCTTGTTCCAGACATTCCGTTTGCAGTGTTAGCGGTAGGGTTTGCGCTGCTTATGTTGATACTTGAGATCTTTGTGCCATACCGAACATACGTCCGCATCCTTAAGTGGCTTGCGCTGGCATTATTCTCATACTTTATTACCGCTTTTCTGGTGAACGTTCCTTGGGTAGAAGTGTTAAAAGCAACATTAGTGCCGCACATCGAATTTAACAAAGACTTCCTGTATATGATCGTGGCAATTTTTGGTACAACAATCTCCCCATATCTATTCTTTTGGCAGGCAAGTAATGTTGTTGAGGACGAAATCTCTGAACATCGTTTGCCACAAAAAGGCGGTACTCCAAAAATATCAAAGCGCTATATTCGTCGCCTTCGCATCGATACTGTTGTCGGGATGTTGTTCTCAAATGTTACCGCTTGGTTCATCATTATCGTTGGTGCTGTTGTCCTTGGCTCGAATGGGATCACAAATATTAACAGTGCCGCAGATGCTGCAAAAGCGATTGAACCACTCGTACAGGGCTTCCCGAATGCTGGATATATTTCAAAGCTCATCTTTACTATCGGTATCGTCGGTATTGGCTTGTTGAGTGTGCCGGTACTGGCAGGTTCATCGTCATATGCAATTGCCGAGACATTCAACTGGAAAGAAGGGTTGTTTCGCCGTTTTAAACAAGCGCGTGGATTTTATATGGTCATTATCGCAGGAACATTAATTGGGTTATCGTTTAACTTTATTGGGCTCGACCCAATTAAAGCCCTCATTTACACCGCAGTTTTCAATGGTATTGCCGCCGTTCCACTTATTTACTACATCGCACGAATATCGAGCCGTAAAGATATTATGGGTGATTACCAAAGTAAATTCTGGTCTAAATTTGGACTGTGGTCTGCCTTTGCGGTGATGGGTGTTTTCGCACTCTTGCTTCTCGGTTCATTTATCATTGGATAATCGGTATTTATAAGCATATTCTTGTTACACTGGTAGGTGATGAAAGTAACGACCTTAAACCTCCAGGGTTTCACGGACTGGCAGCAGCGTAAACCCGAAATTGTTGAATATCTGAAAACGACTAATTCCGACATCATCTTGTTTCAAGAAGTTGTATTTCTCCCGGATGTTTCACCCTATAATCAAGTACAGCTTTTAAACCAAGAACTTGAGTATCCGTACGAACATAGTGCGGTCACTAGGCTTCAGCCAAGCCACGAGCACAGGACATATCGTGAAGGTCTTGCTATGCTTAGCAAATATCCTGTCACAAAGACCGATACTGTCGTGTTGAAAAAAGAGTTTGATGACGAGCATCACCGCATTGTTCAATTAGTCGACGTGAGTATGAACGACAAAAAAATGCTTCTTGCGAACGTACATTTTTCGCTGACCGATGATACGGATTTTGCGACAGCTCATTTAAAGGAAACACTCGAAATAATTGCAGATAAAGGCGAAGAGCGAATCATTGCGGGTGACTTTAATATTGACCACCTTGAGCAACTTTCTGGTATTTGGGGTGAAAAGTACGAGGCTTCAACGAAGATACCGTACATCTCGTACCCAGCTATGAACAAACGAAACGATTACGTATTAGTCCCGAAAGAATTTACCTTTACGGAGCTTTCTACCTCGAGTGATAAACTCTCTGATCACCGCGCAGTCACTGTGACGATCGATACATTGCTATAATAAGAGGGCAATGTTTGAATATCCTGTCGTTTTTGTGGATATTGAAACGACTGGGGGAAGCTACCGTAACAGTCGTGTCTTAGAGGTAGCCGCAATTCGTTACGAGAACGGTGAAGTGACTGCTGAATTTAGCTCGCTCATCAATCCCGAAACCTACATACCATCAAGTATTAGTGCGCTGACGGGTATTCACGAAGGTGATATCGTCGACGCTCCGGTCTTTGCAGGTATCGCCGAGCAGTTCGCGGAAGTTATGAATGGCGCTGTATTTGTCGCGCATAACGTACGATTTGATTATTCCTTTCTGAAGAACGAATTTGCCCTAGTTGGGATGGATTTTACTCCAAAACTTTTGTGTACCGTTCGATTGTCTCGATATCTTTATAAACAAGAACAAGGACATAGCCTGGCAAAGTTAATTGCGCGCTATGATATTCCGTTTCTGAACCGACACCGAGCCCTTGATGATGCGCGGGCTATTATGTATTTCTCGCAGATGGCTTTCGAGCAAAATGGTGTCGAATTGTTTAACGCTGCAATAAAGCATCAGTTAAAATCGCAGTCTTTGCCACCAAATCTTGATATGGCTGAAATTGAGAGTATCGGGAATATCCCGGGTGTATATATATTCAAAGACGAAACGCACCAGCCTATTTACGTTGGAAAAAGTATTACTTTGAAAAAACGCATTATGTCTCATTTCCAAAATGTCAGCAGTAAAGAGGTGCGGATTAGTCAAAACGTTCACCATATCGAAACGATTCCGACCGGCAATGAATTAGCAGCACTGATCCTTGAATCTAAATTGGTGAAAGAGCTAAAACCAATCTTTAATCGACGGCTTCGTAGAGTGACTTCGTACGCGATGCTTATCAAAGCGATGGAGGGCGATTACGCAACAATTAGCATAAAGCAAGGCAATGTCGAAGCTGAAACAGACTTAGATACGATTTATGGCATGTATCCAAGTAGGATGAAGGCCAAGAATAGTCTGCTTGAAACGACTCGTGTATTTCAGCTTTGTCCAAAACTTATGGGACTCGAAAAAGCTACTGGCGCTTGTTTTTCTTATAGCTTGGGCAAATGTAAGGGCGCGTGTATTGGTGAAGAATCGCCCGAATTATACAACCGAAGATTTGAACTTGCCATGGAACATAGTCGTCTAAAATCATGGCCGTTCGATACTTCGATATCACTTCCTGTAAACACAAAGGGCGAGCAAGTGATTATTAAAAACTGGATGATTCAAGGCTACGTCGATGAGTCCGGTGATGTTGTGTATGATGCAGATGAATCAAATTTTGATATGGACGAGTACAAAATTATTCAACGGTTCATAAGAGAGAATCGACAGTTCATCCGTATAGTAGAAATCTAGCCTTTAGCTAGAGTGTAGTACTTGACATACATTTCATACCAAGTATACAATGTATACTATGCACGATAAGAAACTATTCGGGACAGCAACTGTGGGAACGAAAGGTCAGGTGGTCATTCCAGCTGATGCTCGTGAAGCTTTTGATATTAAAACCGGAGACCGTTTATATGTCGTTGGATCAAGCAAGGCAGGGTGGATTGGTTTCTTAAAAGAAGACCAACTCCGAGTGCTCGTGGATCATCTAACGGAAAATATTGAACAATACCGTTCAGCTATCGACAACATAGACAAATAATTTAAGTACTGAAAACGTACATCAAGGGACATCACATGCACCATCATTTAACGCTGCGTAGCAAGATTATAATCATGCTTTCCGTTATGGCCAGCCTCTTTCTCGTCGCACTTGACCAGACGATCATTTCAACCGCACTCGGCAAGATCGTCGAAGATTTTAATGCTTACAATTCACTCAGCTGGATTGTTACTGCCTACCTATTAACTACCACAATTACTGTGCCAATTGCGGGTAAGATCTCTGACATTTTTGGTCGGCGTAATGTGCTACTAGTTGGTGTTGGTATCTTTGCGATTGGTTCGTTGTTCGGTGGTATGAGCCAAGATGTTGTGCAGCTTGTGCTATGGCGTGCCTTCCAGGGTATTGGAGCGGGTATTATTACCGCCAATGCCTTTACGATCGTCGGTGACCTTTTCGCTGCTCGCGAAAGGGGACGCTGGCAAGGACTTATCGGCGCTGTATTTGGCCTGAGTTCGGTAATCGGTCCACTCCTTGGCGGATTCCTCACTGACAACCAACAAGTCCTTGGGCTTGTGACTGACTGGCGTTGGACATTCTATATTAACGTTCCTATTGGTATCGCTGCATTTGCTTTGATTGCTATCTTTGCACCGCGGCACGGTAAGGTGAAGAAGGTGAGTATCGACTTCCTTGGTGCTGGTCTGCTGACGGTATTCCTTGGCGTGTTGATTCTTGCTGTTGATAATACCGAGCAAATCTTTGCTGGATTTATGGAAGCAACCGGAATTTCATTATTGGTGCTTCGACTCGCTATGTACACAGTTGTTCTGGCTGCTGGAATCGCATTTGTCATATGGGAAAGTAAGGTCAAAGAAGCGATTCTTCCAATGTCGTTCTTCAAAAACAAGAATTTCGTCCTGCTTATTTCGACCGCTGCACTATTTGGCGCTGCATTCATGGGTTCAATCCTGTACCTTACGCAGTTCAACCAACAGGTATTTGGTGCATCTCCGACTGAATCAGGCTTGATGCTCTTGCCGCTTATTGGCGGACTCATGATTACAAGCATTGCTTCTGGACAGGTTATCTCTCGAATTGGTCGCTACAAGATCTTTATGCAAATTGGATTTGTGATGGCAACTCTCGGTATGATCGCGCTTACGACGCTACACCCTGAATCGCCGTATATCCAAGAGGGAATTATCATGTTCTTCATGGGACTTGGTATGGGTGTTGCAATGCCAACATTGAACCTTGCGATTCAAAATGAGTTCAAGCAATCACAGTTAGGTGTGGCGACAAGTTCGAGCCAATTGTTCCGAAGCCTTGGATCAACTCTTGGTACGGCGATATTTGGTGCAGTGCTTACGGCCGGGATCCTCTCGCATATCGGCAACATTCAATCAACCCCATACGTCGAAGCTATCGGTAAGAGTGCTCAGGTTTCAAAACTAGGGGATATTAACGATTCAAACACGATCTTGACGCTTAATATGCCAAGTGTGAAGAAAGAGGTGACTGATGGAGCGCTCAAGAGTTTTGAAGCACTTCCTGCTCCTGTTGCTGAAAAAGCAAAGGCTGAATTCCTTAATAATCAAAAAGACTTCTCAAGTACCGTGATGCACGCATTCTCTGATAGTCTGCAGCGAATTTTCATCGTCGCCGCTATCTTGATGACAATATCAACAGTCTTCATCTTCGCGCTTAAAGAACGTCCACTCGGCACTGCAAAGATAACCGATACACCGGGTGAACTATAGAGTAAGTCGTAGTTAAATTTACATTTATACAATAAATCTTAAAAAAGAGCTTGTGCTCTTTTTTAAGATGACATATGATAAAAACAATAGCGTAATGACAGGCGCATTCTTGACTGATTCCATGTGAATTGGTAATATAAATGATGTGTTTCACGCCAAACTTATAATTTAAAGGTCGGAGTGCGTGAAGCTGTACATAGTACAAGGAGTACACTACTACATGCCTATAGCAATCGAATTTGTGCCATCACGGCGCAAAAAGATCGCAGTGGATGTGGTGCCCGCCGATTGGCGAATATTTATCGCTCACTAAATGATTCTCGTTCTAGAGGATCGTACAAAAAGAAAACACCCCAAGGCACCGGGGTGTTTTCGCTTTTAAGGGGCAATTCCCTAGGCTACTTGGCGAGCTCTTTGTCGAATAGACCAGTCAGTACTGATGTACTTCCTTGCACAATCTGTCCCGCATCAGTTGAAGAAAGCTTTGTTCCGTTGAGATAGAAGGTAGGAGTTGCTTCAACGCCCACTTTTTTACCAATTGCCTGGTCAAATGAGATCTTACTATTTACAGTTTTTGAGGCAAGGTCAGTTTTGAACTTTTCTGTATCAAGACTTAACTCTCCGGCGTAGTTCAAGAAGACAGTTGTCCGCTTGTCACCAGTAAGGCTTTCCCAGTCAGCTTGGTTTTCATAGAGTAAGCTGTGCATTTCCCAGTATTTACCTTGCAGTCCGGCAGCTTCTGCAGCAGCAGACGCAGCACGAGCGTTCGGGTGAATTGTTGTCAGAGGGAAGTTGCGGAAGATAAAGGCAACCTTGTCCTTATATGCTTCAGTCGCTTCTTTTACTTGGGGATATGCGCCGCGACAACTAGGGCATTGAAAGTCTCCGTATTCAATAAAGACAACTTTTGCGTCTGGGTTACCAAATACGTGATCAGCAATCTCGCCGTTTTGTGCGCTTGCGACAGTCGCTTTGTTAGTATCAAGGGCGCTTACATCAAGTGCCGGGTTTGCTAGTCGAGAATACACCACTAAACCACCGAGAACGAGCACTACAACAGCGCTAAAAATAATCCATGCAACCTTACTCATTTAAAAAGACCTCCAAAAATTAACTATACTTATTGTAGCAGAAATTCTTGGCTGTCCAGTGGCCACAAGTGTTGTATAGTAATGACATAATGTTTACGTTTTTACTTATAGTGACGGTTTTGGTTTTTTTCATGCTCGTAATTATTGCCGGGCTACACCCTGTGCCTTACCTGGTGAGTCAATTTGAACTCCATCGTCGTTCGCATAGTAGCAAAGAAGCAAAATGGCAACACCGGCGTGAAAAACTGCTACCTGACGTTTATGGGGCAATTGCAACTAAAACAGCACTGCTTGTTGTAGGGTTTGTCGCACTGAGTATCGTGACATTTGGTTGGGGGTTAGGGATCGTTATCGCTCTTATCGGAACTTTGCTGTACCCAACTCTGGCAAATTGGGGTCCAATAAATCGATTGGCACAAAAAATATACACTCGCTACGAAGCGCCGTATCTTGATATTGTTGAAAAGTTGCAACCATTCTTTAATGTAGTGCGGGCTGTATCGGTGCCGCACGTCGAACCGTACCACCGTTTTGACTCGCGCGAGGAATTACAGCGTCTGATCGACCAATCGGGTGGAATACTTTCGGATAATGAAAAAATGCTTTTGGTGCACGGGCTGTCATTTGCTGATCAAACTGTTGAAAGCATCATGACACGTAAAAGCATGATCAAGAGTATTAATAAATCCGAGTTTCTTGGCCCATTAGTTCTCAGTGAAATTCACGAACTTGGTCACAGTCGTCTTCCTGTTATTGCCGGGGATATCGATCATGTTGTTGGCGTGTTGCACTTAAATGATTTACTTTCATTAGACATTAAGCAATCAGTTACTGCGGAAAAAGCAATGGAAGCAAAAGTATTCTATATTCGTCACGACGACACGCTCGAACATGCCCTCGCAGCCTTTATTGAATCAAGACATCATCTATTTATAGTGATTAACGATATGCGCGAAACGGTTGGAATCCTTACGCTTGAAGATGTCATCGAGAAGTTAATTGGTCGAAAGATTGTTGATGAAAATGATAATCACGAAGATCTTCGTTCGGTTGCAGAAAAAATAGCCCGTACTAATAATTCTCCAAAAAACCACGTCGACCTCTAGTCGGCAAGAGATTTAACCTGGCTTTATAGGGGTCAGAGTGATATAGTACTACTCATGACTCGTACACTTACTAAAGACCTCAGCGCTCATATTGGCGAAACAATTACCATTCAAGGATGGCTTCACAAAAAGCGATTACTTGGTGGTCTTAACTTTATTACACTGCGTGACCGTTCTGGTATCGCACAAAACCTTATTGATAATAAAGATGAAGTTGAAAAGCTTCGTGGATTACAAATCGGCACAGTTCTTGCACTTACTGGTGTTGTGACTGCTGACGAGCGTGCACCTGGTGGTGCCGAGCTTCATGAGGTAACAGTAGAGGTGATGGTTCCAGTAACTGCCGAATCGCCAATTGAAATTGATAAACCACTTGATCACAAATCTGAGAATCTCGAAACATTATTTGAAAATCGCGTTGTTGGTCTTCGTAACATTCGTGAGTCAAATATCTTTAAAATCCAGGCTTCAATCAAAGAGGCAACTCGCCAATACTTTGCGACACAAGATTTTACTGAATTTAACTCTCCAAAACTTCTTCCTGGTGCCAGTGAAGGTGGTGCGGAAGTATTTACACTTGATTACTTTGGTAAACAAGCAACACTTGCCCAAAGCGCCCAGTTCTACAAGCAGATTATGGTTGGTGTGTTCGAGCGTTCATATGAAATCGGCTCAACCTACCGCGCAGAGCCTTCTGCGACCACTCGTCACATGACTGAGTATCTAACGATTGATGCCGAGATGGGCTTTACTGATTTCCAGGAGCTTCTTGCAACCGTTGGTGGCCTTTTGCAGGCAGTTGCAACAGACGTATGGAAGACGCGCGAATCAGAACTAAAAAGCTGGAATGCTCAGCCTATCGTACTACCAGAACAGATTCCACAACTTGGCCTCGAAGAAATTCACGAACTTTATAGCAAGGCAACCGGCCAGGATAGTCGTGGTGAAAAAGACATGCGTCCAGATGAAGAAAAGTGGATCACTGATTACGCAAAGAAAAATCTTGGCAGTGAAGCTGTCTTTGTGACGCAGTGGCCAGCAAGTGAAATGAAGTTCTATCACCGTAAATCTGCAGAAAATCCTGAAATTGCTGAACGTGCTGACCTTATTTTCCGTGGTGTAGAGATCGCGACGATTAGTATGCGTGAAAACCGATATGATGTTCTTCTTGAACAGCTACAGACAATCGCTGGTGGTGATCCAGAATCAGATGGCTTCAAGTATTACCTCCAGGCCTTTAAATACGGATTACCGGTACATGGTGGTTTTGGCATGGGTCTTGAACGCCTTACCCAAAAGATCATTGGGCTTAATAACGTCAAAGAAGCTGCGTTATTCCCTCGCGACATCAACCGACTTACTCCTTAATTGCAGTTTGATTGCTAGTTAGCTCTACGGCGAGTTACAATAAGCGGTATGCAATCGCAAACAGAGTTAGAAATTCACACAAAAAAGATTCCGCGTCAGCGACATTTCTTAATTTTGTTTTTCTTTAGCTTTATGTGGGGTACTTTTGGTGTCGATCGATTCTATATGGGATTGATTGGGACGGGGATTCTCAAACTTCTGACACTTGGAGGACTGGGGCTTTGGACGCTGACCGATTTAATTGTTGTTATGACGGGTACCTTTAAGGACAAAGAGGGTAGAGTAACACTGCAGTTCAACGACTACAAAAAGTTTGCCTCACGAACAATTTTATGGTTTTCGGTTATCATCGGACTTATCGTTTTAATAAACGGAATCATTCTTATTTTCGGTATATTCCAGATTACGACCTCGTTACAAGATGGAACGATTCCTGGACTTGATGCGCTTCAAGGCGGGAATCAAAGTCAGATTAACGAATTATTGAGTCAATAGCCTTAATTGCCCGCGGGTTTGTTGTCTAGAGAGTGCCACACGTACCAACTGGCCACTGTTTCGTAAGGATGCCACTTGTAGAGCTTTGCAATCGTTTCCATTTCTTCCGGAGTTGGTTTTTCTTCCAGTCCGTACAGACTATAGATACCGTTTTTAATTCCCAAATCTCCAGTTGGAAGCACGTCGAGTCGCCCCATACAAAACATTAAAAACATGTGTACTGTCCACACACCGACACCTTTTATCTTTGTTAATTCGGCAATCACTTCATCGTTCGAAAGTGCATCAAGGTGATTAAACCGCACCGTTTCATCTAATACCTTCACTGCCAAGTCTTGTATATACGTACCCTTTTGCCGAGAAAGTCCAACACTTCGTAATTCCTCGATATCTTTTTCAAGGATTTGTCCTGGGGTAGGAAATTCATCGCCAGGAAATAGTTCAAGGAATCGCTTTAGGATTGTTGCGGCAGCCTTTACGCTTAGCTGCTGGGAAATAATACTCTCAACTAACTTTTGATAATAATTTTTATTTGGAACAATAGAAGGAATACCCGCTACGGCAATAACAGGCGCAAGCTGAGCGTCTGTCTTTGCAAGATATTCTGATGCAGTCTTTAGCGATTCAGGGGTGGCAATAGGGTGCATTATTCGATCTCTATCGCTTCACCGTCGATGCGGGTATATTCGGTGTTAGCGGCTTCCGAAAACTTATCGAGCATAGTATCAACGATTTGTTTTCCTGCGGATGAAAGAATGCCATCGTGTGTCGGGAACGTTACTCGGGCACCGACTGACTTCATGAATTCAATTGATTCCGAAAGTTTTAACCAAGGCGCAGAAACAGGAAGGGCGAGCACATCAACTGACTTTTCTGGCATTGTAAATGAGTCTCCGGGATAGTAAATACGGTCTTCGATTAAGACTCCAACGTTATCAATAAGGGGGATATCAGAGTGAATCACTGCATGGTCGTCACCGTAAAAGTCTAGGTCGAATCCTTCGAGTGCAAAACTATCACCGCCATGCACAGCCTTGGTGTCGTAACTACTTAACTTTGCTGTCACGCTCCGCGGCCCAATAACAATCGCTGTAGGGTTTTTTGTCAAAATATCCGCAAGTTGATCTTCGTCGAAGTGATCGCCATGGTCATGAGTAATAATAACCGCGACAACATTTTTAGGAATGGTCAGGTCGGTTGTAAACGCCCCCGGGTCAACGACAAGAGACTTACCATCCTTCTCTACCGTAAAACAGGCGTGTTCGTACTTTGTTAATTCCATAAACTTCTTTTATGCCTCCCTTAACGTCACGTTGTTACGCTTCTTTAAACCATTTTGTGTATGCGCTGCGTGCTTTTGTTATTTTTGGTGCGATAACAATAGAGCAGTAGCCGTTGCCTGGGTTTTGATTAAAGTAATCTTGGTGATAGTCTTCGGCTGGATAAAATACATCAAGCTTCGCTAGTTCAGTCGTGAACGGTGCATCCCAGTGTTCTTTAGCACGTTCCATAGCTGCCTCAAAAGCTTCTTTCTGTGTATCGTCACTGTAATACATCGCAGAACGATACTGTGTTCCGACATCGGCGCCCTGACGGTTAAGTGTCGTAGGGTCGTGGATTAAGAAAAATAAATCTAATATAACCTCACTTGGAATAATAGATTCATCGAATGTTATTTGTACTACTTCTGCGTACCCTGTTTCACCAGTCGAAACTTGTTCGTAAGTAGGGTGAGTTGTGCCCCCGCCAGCATATCCACTAACAACCTCGGTAATTCCTTTGAGTCGGCGATAGACAGCGTCTAAACACCAGAAACATCCACCTGCAATAACATATGTAGTCATACTCTTATTATACGCTTAGAGTCTTAAAGTATAATAGATCAGTGAATGCATTAGATTTTAATGAGCAAATTTGGGATAAAGCGCGCGAACTATACCGCGACATGCCTTGGCGTGAAAATACTGACCCGTATTATGTGTTGGTAAGCGAGTTAATGCTTCAGCAAACACAAGTAGACCGTGTGATTCCCAAATTTGAATTATTTATAGCAACCTTTCCTAGTGTAGTTGACCTTGCCAAAGCTCCGTTATCAGAAGTATTGGTGGTTTGGAGTGGCCTTGGCTATAACCGACGCGCAAAGTTCTTACATGAAGCCGCTAAAAAAGTAGCGCTAGATTTTAATGGCACTATTCCTCATACCTACGACCAACTCGTGAGTCTTCCGGGGATTGGTCCAAATACCGCTGGTGCTATCTTAGTGTATGGCTTTAACCAGGCAATCGTGTTTATTGAAACCAACGTCAGAACGGTTTATTTTCACCACTTTTTTAATGACCAGGCGCTTGTTACCGACAAAGAATTAAAAGAAATCGTTGAGCAAACAATTGATCAGGAACATCCAAGAGAGTGGTATTGGGGAATAATGGATTACGGGTCATACCTAAAAAAACAAGGTGTGGGAAGAAACGACAAAAGTAGCCATTACAAAAAACAGGCACCATTAAAGGGGAGTTTGCGGGAGGTGAGGGGGTTGATCATAAAATCTCTTGCGGTTGGTGAACATTCCCTCGATGAACTACGTACAAAAATGCCACAAGATGACCGCTTTGAGACCGCGCTCAGCGCTTTACTTGCGGAAGGGTTCATAACAAAAACGAACGATCAGCTCCGCCTAACCAACTAATGGGTTGGATGCTATAATAAGACGACATGAAAATACGACTTGGTCTAGTAGCATTCGCTTTGATTGCAGCATCCTTGCTGAGTATCGTAACGCCCAAAAATAGCAGCGCTGCTGAACTTTCCGACGAACAAATTAATCGTATTAAAGCAAACTGCCTTTCAATTAAAAGTTCACTCAACCAGCTGCACGCCAGTGATGCCTTACTTCGGGTTAATCGTGGCCAAATTTATGAATCTATGGGTACAAAGTTGATGGACACGTTTAATAGTCGATTGAGTAATAATGGACTCGACAATAAAGGCTTGGTTTCTGTGGCAGTTCAATACCAGGCGGCATTAACTACGTTTCGATTAGACTATCAGGCGTACGAGCAACAGTTGTCGAGTGTTATACGGATTGATTGCACAAAAGAGCCCGTAGCCTTTCATACAGCACTTGAAGAAGCTCGCACAAGGCGGACAATTGTTCATACTGATGTTGGTCGTTTAAACCAATATATTGACGACTATCGTTCTGCTGTAAAAGATTTTATGCTCAATTTTGAAAGAGTAACAGGTAAACAATAATGAATAACGAAACACCCGAACAAGCTCCCACTGAACATGTTTCTTTTTGGGATGAACATCGCTTTTTAATTCTTATTGTTGCGACGTTGCTTATTGCAATCGTATTGGTGAGTATTAGTATCTTTATTTATAAAGTAAGTGGCTCGGCGCAGCTTGACTTGAGCCGTCCTGGCTATCAATCAGTGAGTGATAAAGTTGATCGGACTGATCCTGTTTCCGAATACAGTCTTTTTGGTCCAATCAATAAAGATACGGTGAATGATTTTACAAAGCTATATGATACTCAATCGGCAAAGGCAAAAGCGGTCGACGCATTTAACGGCGATCCGCTTAACCCTGAAGTACTCGAGTTTGCCGATCCAACTACTTCTGGCGAGTAGATAGCTTTGCTAACATAAACGCTCGCTCTGCCATTGGCTGGGCATATGCTACACGACTGTTGCGTCTCGGCTTTTCCTGTTCAAGGTAGGTTGGTAGTGCAGTTTCAAGCTGATACCTTAGACGTGCTTCGGGGGTTGAAATAGATCCATTTGCACGATTTTCAAGCACAAGTCGGCGAACGTCACGTCCAACACTGGTTGCGATTCCGGTAGGGACTTCGTAATGTAGCTGACGAACTTCGGTTAAGTCTTTACTTGCTGCATACAGTCCTTCAATGATCACGAATGGTGCCGGCGTGATTTCTTCGTCGTAGACAACTTCTTCTGATGCAAAGTCGAAGTGCTTTCGCAGTATTGATTCGCCTTGTGCGAGTCGTCCGATATCTTCGGCAAGTTCGGCCGTATTGTATACCCGTGGGTCATCCCAATTTGTCCAAGGAGCGCCATAGGTCGACTCCAGCCATTTTTTACCACGGTGATAATCGTCACTCGAGACGACGATAGGGCTAAATTCGTTACCGAAAGTTTCACTAAACTGTTCCTGGAGTGCTCTGACTGCAGTACTTTTACCCGATCCGGACATACCTGATAACCCAACGACAACTTGCTTGTATCCTAATGTGTAGGTTGCAACCATATCCTTGAATACACGTTCGGCAAAGGCTTCAAGTGTTTCTCCTGAAGGTGTCAGCGCTTCATTGCCGTGAAGGGAATGAGCAATCACTTCTTTTCGTACTGATTTTTCACCAGACATATCAACTAGTCCGCTTTTGAGGAGACTGACAAATGCCGGCTCGTCATCGCTGCCCCTGTCTCCTGGGGACGATTCGTACTCAACTTGTGGAGTATCAATGCCTTCAATGAAGTCGATAGATAACCCAGGAAGTGGCTCGGCTCGTAAAAACTTTACGCTTGGAAATTTTTGGTCTTCGGCGTACCGTTTGTATGCTTCTTCAGAAATGTCTGTACTAATTTCAAGTCGATCAAGAACATTACCTACTAATTCGCCGGCATCTTTCAGTGTTGCACTGTAATGAGCGCCCTCGTCGTCATAACTTGCGCGAACTCGTAGGCTAAATTCTTCATCCGGGTGACTGAGGTAGGTGCTTTCGTATGCCATTGCTTGTGGCTTGAACGCATCAAGCAGTTCTGGTGACGACGCAACGAGCGTTTGCTCTCGCTCACGCCGCTTTTGGAACTCTGGGTTATTACGTGCTTGCTCAATATTGTTGTTAGTAATTTCTTTTTCGACTAACGACATTGCAGGACTCCTTTAGCTTTAACTGATTACATTGTCAGCATAACGTGCTATCATTCGAATGAATAGAAAGTTTAATTTGAGTCAAATATGATTGAGTCTGTATCTGTGAGTCACCACATTCAGAAATATATAATTGACGTACTTATGTACGTGCAGGTGGCTCGTTTTCGTGATTTACGCCCGCCAAAAACAGACACCAATCTTTTTACATATCACTTAAACAGCCTTGTGAAAAATGGAATGGTAGCAAAAGTAGAAGGTGGGTATGCATTAAGCCTCCTAGGTCTTTCGTACGTCGACAGAGTAAGTACAGAAAAAAAGGCAATACGAACACAGCCAAAAATTATCACCATGCTGCTTATTCAAAACAGTGACGGTGATATTTTGCTGCAAAGGCGAAGTAAGCAGCCCTATATAAACGCATGGACGTTACCATACGGAAAATTACACATCGATGATGTTACGGTAATGACCGCAGCAAAACGAGAAGCGGACGAGAAGCTAGGATTACCTACTCAAGACATGCGTCACGTGGGGGACTGTTATATACGCGTGAAAAGTAATGATGAAATCCTTTCAACGACATTGGCGCATATTTTTAAGTTCAATCGTGACGATATCGAAACATCAGATGATATTATCTGGGCTCGTCCGCACAAATTAAATAGCTATGCGCTTGCGCCGGCTGTCGAAGATATTGTTGCCAGAGGGTTCTTTAATGACCCCTTCTTTTTTGAAGAGTTTGACGCTATTTGGGTGTTATAAGGAAGCCTTCGATAATAGTAGGAAGTGTCACTTCATCGTAATAAGCAATCGCATTATAACTATTGCCAGCAACCATAGCCGATAATGTACCGGGGGCATTTTTATTGAAAAGGCAAAGAATCGGTCGACCAAGTTTTTCGGCATATGCCAGTTCGTATCCAACACCAAGTGATGGATTGCTGACTTCTGCGATTACTAGGTCTGCGTCATTAATCATAGTAACGTCTCGATCATAAATTTGATCTGCAGGAAGTGGGCTTCCGCCGAAATTTATCGCATCGTGGACGAATATTTCACTCAGCACATCACCGCCAGCTTCTTTAATTGCAGTGAGGATAGTGAGGTAGTTGGAAGTGTCGCCACCACCCTTTATAGAGCAGGCAAAGTAAACCTTCATTAGGCGTTTCGTTCGCGCACCCAGCTATCGATTGTCCCAGCACCCATACAAAGCACAAGCTTTCCTTCACTGCGTGCTTGTTGAATGCTATTCCAAAGATCGTCATCAAGTGCGGCGATGTGTACAGTTTCTTTATTAGCAAGACCAGCAATTAGCTCTTCTGGTGTCAGAATTGCCTCTTCTGGATCTTCCCTCGAAAGGTAGGTTGGCAACCAATAGGTTGTTTCAGCTAATTCAAACTGGTCTCTATACATATCTTTAATGCGTGTTTGGCGACGGTTTTGATGTGGTTGATAGACAAGTACGACATGGTCAGATAATTCGCGCGCAAGTTGCAAAGTCGCTGCAATTTCTTTTGGATGATGTCCGTAGTCTGAATAAAGATTATCGCTGATTTTCTCAAATCGACGGTTTGTTCCGGGGAATTCCCCAAGTGCTACGGTTACTTCCTCTGCCTTTGCAAGTCCAAGATATTCAGCTGCTTTCGTAATAAGTGTCGCGTTACGGCGGTTGTGTTCACCAGCAAGAGGAAGATTAAGTGTTTCATCAAGAACCCATGTGTGTTCTGATTCAAGGCTTACGTATTCGGCATCGGCTTTCCATAAAATCGTATGTTCAGACTGATCAATAAATTGCCGAAATGCCTCGGTATAGTTAGATTCAGTAGGGTAGGTATCTGGGTGATCGTAGTCGATCGAAGTAATAAGCGAAAGATACGGTTTAAAGTTCAAGAAGTTACGATCGTACTCGTCGCACTCGTAAATGAAATATTCACTTTTGGCGTCAAACTTTCCACTCGGTCCGAATGCAAGGGTCGTGCCAACAGAATAGCTTTGGGCAATCCCAAGTTGCTGCATCAACCATACCATCATGCCTGTCGTTGTTGTTTTTCCGTGTGTCCCGGCTATGGCGATAAGTTTTAAATCTTTTTCCTGCAGAATATACGCCAAGAATTCATCACGCTTGCTTGAACGAATACCAATTTCCTGAGCAAGTAATAATTCGGCGTGATCATCGGGGAGCGCAGAGGTATATACGAACCAGTCAATTGGAGTTGCTTCGTGACATTCGCGAAGGAAGCTTCCGTCTTGTCCAATATTGACCAGCACGCCCTGTTCACGCAGTTCTTCAGTAATGAGACTTTCAGAAATGTCCGATCCCATGATGGTGTGGCCAGCATCTCGGGCGATCTCGACAAGTGGTCCTATGCCAACGCCGCCAAGTCCTGAGAAGTAGATGTTCATAGCCCTAGTATATATCAACTTGCGCGCATATCTTCTCTTCGTAGCAGTACTGTGTTGTAATAGAGGAAGAAAAAAAGTGGGCAACTTCATGTTACATAAAATACTTCATCGAATTCTCGTGCGTCGTCATTTTTGGCGATATGCTACTTTTAGTGAAGTTTCGGAACTGTATGCATCCCGAATGCTTCGTATGTTGGCGTTGAATATCGCCGCGTCCTTCATGTCGATTTTTTTGTATCAACAAGGGTTTGGCATTCCATTCATTGCTCTGTTTTGGGGAATGTTCTTCCTTTTCAAAACAATTATTGCACTTCCTGCCGCGGCACTTGCTGCGCGTATAGGCGCAAAACACGGCATCTTGTTGTCTAATTTGATGTATATTCCTTCGATGATCGTCTTTGCGCTAGTGCCTTTGTATGGTCCCTGGTTACTGGCTATCGTCGTTATATTACAGGGAACATCTGCTGCACTATACTCAATCAGCTATAGTACCGATTTTTCAAAAGTGAAAAGTGTCCTTCATGCAGGTAAAGAAATTGCTTATATGAATATTGTCGAGAAACTCACGGCCGGTCTGAGTCCACTCGTCGGAGGGCTTCTGGCGTTTGCGTTTGGCCCACAGGCCGTGTTGATAGTTGCTGCAGTCCTCTTTAGTTTGGCGGCCGCACCACTGCTTCGTACGGGCGAGCAAGAACAGCCACATCAAAAACTCAACTTCAAAGGATTTCCTTGGCACCTTATTCGACCAAATATCCCTGCTCAGATTGCAATTGGTTTTGACGTCTTTACCTCAGGAACGGTCTGGAGTCTTTTTGTTGCCGTATTTATCTTAGGGATTGGTGCAACGAATGAAGTGTATGCTCAAAACGGCGCACTTATTTCTGTAGTCGTCTTTGCGGCCCTTGGTGCGTCATACGCATACGGCAAGCTTATCGATAAAAAAAGGGGGAGGGACTTGCTTCGTATTGCCTCAATAGGGAATGCGCTGACTCATGTGATGCGTGCATTCACAGGGACGCCCGTTGTGGTTGCTGGCCTTAATATTGCTAATGAGGCGGCAACGACTGGGTATACGATGGCATACACGAGGGGATTGTTTGATAACGCCGATCTTTCTGGTCAGAGGGTTACATATTTAGGTCTCGTTGAAGCACAGGCTAATTTTGGTGCTGCAATCGCGGGATTCCTTTTGTTCTTCCTTGCGTCATGGCTTGGTGACCAATCATCGATACACCTCTTCTTCTTTATAGCGGCTGCCGTCGTGCTCTTGATTACGACTGCCAAGTTCCCTCTCTATCGAAAGTAATTGGCGTAGGGTACAATAAACACAAGTAGTAAGGTGGGAATCTAGTAATAGTGGCAGATAAAAGGCGAGTAAGAAGAACGATAAAAGACCTGCAGCGTATCAAAACGTGGCAACTTTTAGTGTTACTTATTCTTGCAGCCTTTATTGCCGCGACCTTTTTACGCCTGAATAACATCGGTATGGTCGAAAGACGAGCGGCAGTTATCTCGGCTGATAAAGTTGGAAATGAAGAAGTAATTATTCAAAGATTGTATGATCTACAACAGTACGTCTCTGCTCACATGAATACTGACCTCGGCAAAGGCGTCTATCTTGAATCTACATACCAAAATGATTCACAAGCCGCCCTTAACGCAGCCTCTGGTGATCAAAATCCTAACGGTAATATTTACAAAAAAGCACAAGAAGTTTGCGCCCCAAGGTTTAGCCATTACTCGACTGCATATTTGCAGTGTACCACTAGTGAACTTGCCAAATATCCGGCTTCAAACGAGCTGATCGGGGCTGTAAAATTGCCGTCAGCAAATACCTACCTCCATGACTATGAATCTCCAGTTTGGTCGCCCGATTTTGCGGGCTGGTCACTGGTGGTCTGTGCTTTCATTGTGCTTATGATTTTGGCTCGATTAATCAGCCTTGCCATCCTCAAAGTAATGCTTCGACGACACTACCGAAGCGTTTAGTGTTGACAGCGCCCCCGGTCAGGCTGTACGCTTACTCTCGTATAGCACTAATAGGAGGTATAAGAATTTACCATGGCTTACAGTCACACAAACTCAAAGGGCGTCACTTACTACTTGCACAGCACCGAAGTTACACTTCGTGGTGGCAAGCCACAAACAATCTACTTTTTCGCAAAGGTAGAGAAGAACGCTAAGGGTCAACCAGTCGATCTTCCAGAAGACCGTATCGTTAAAGAAAACCCACGCAACGGTTTCCTTACTGTTTCAAAGAAAAAGTAGTTTTTTAAACTATTGCATCCCAAAAAAGCGCTTGCGCTTTGACGGTTTGGACTTTATACTAAAGCCAAACAAACAGGTGCTCAAAATTGCCCCCTCCCCGGGGGCTTTTTTGTTTACTGTTGTCTTCTTGTGTGTCTGCGTTGTAAAATAAGTCCTAATGACGAATATGATCGAGGTCAAAGACCTTAAAAAACGCTACGGGGACAAACAAGCTGTGAACGGTGTCAGCTTTTCAGTAAAAAAGGGTGAGATTTTTGGGATTTTGGGTCCAAATGGCGCCGGTAAAACAACCACACTCGAGATGATGGAGACGTTACGTCCTATCGATTCAGGAACAGTGACAATTAACGGCATCGATGTAAAAAAAGATCCTCAAGCCATCAAGTACCTTATTGGCGTACAGCCACAATCACCAGCTTTCCAGGACAAGACACAGCTTATCGAAGTTGTGCAGATGTTTGCTGCTGCCTACGGTGAAAAAGTAGACGCCATGGAGTTCCTTCGTGACGTAGATTTGCAGGATAAAGCGAAGTCGTATGTCGAAAGCCTCTCTGGTGGCCAAAAACAGCGCCTCAGTATCACGACGGCACTGGTGCATGGACCGAAAGTATTCTTCCTCGACGAACCAACGACCGGCCTTGACCCACAAGCGCGCCGTAATCTTTGGGAACTGATTAAAAAAGTTCGTGACCGCGGCATCAGCGTGATCATGACTACACACTACATGGACGAAGCGGAAATCCTCTGTGACCGCATTGCCGTGATGGATAACGGACAAATTATAGCCCTTGATACACCGAAAAACCTTATCAAGCAATTACTCAAACGTGGATTTAAAAAACCTCAAGAAGTAGAGCAGGCGAACCTAGAAGACGTATTTATCGACCTTACCGGTAAAGGATTGAGGGAAGAATCATAATGAATAAACCATCAATTCGTAAACAGCTCTATACTGTCGGTGTTTTTGTCCGTGTAAACAGCCGTCGCTTCTTCCGTGACCGTCTTGCGCTGTTCTTTACGGTCGTGTTCCCGCTTATCTTCTTGTTCGTATTTGGAAGCCTCAATAGTGGGGGTGGTAATGTTTCATTTAACGTTGCTATCATCAATAATTCTGATTCAAAATTTGCGACAGATTTCGTCAAGCAATCGAAAGACAGTAAGGTTCTAGAGGTTGACGAAAGTGTTACTTCACTCGATACCGCCAAAGACAAAATGGGGCGTTCGGAACTCGATGCGACAATTGTGCTTCCAGAAAACTTCGGTGACGTAAAAGAAGGACAGACGTATCCTACAGGTGAAGCAGAGGTTATATATACTCAAAACAACCAAGCCTCTGCCTCGGCTCTCACCTCTGTCCTTAATGCGCAGTTCGGTGCCATTAACGGACAACTCGTTAGTAATGTCACGCCATTTACGGTAAAGGGTACCCAACTCAATGAGAATAGTCTGAGTGCATTTGATTACACCTTCGCAGGACTATTAGGTTTCTCGCTCATTGGTATGGGAATCTTTGGTCCAGTGAATGTCTTCCCCGAGCTAAAGAAGATGGGTATTCTTCGACGCCTCAGTACAACTCCACTTCGTGTTTGGCAGTATTTCCTTTCAACGGTGATCGCTCAGGCGGCTATTGGCGTTGTCAGCTTTGCCGCTTTGTTCTTAGTAGCTATATTCGTCTTCCACCTGGAGGTAGTGGGTAACTGGTTTGAATTAGTGGCCTTCCTGCTTCTTGGTATGGTAACTATTCTGGGTATCGGTCTTGCACTTGGTGGTTGGGCAAAAAACGAGCGCCAGGCGGCGCCACTTTCCAACATCATCGTTTTCCCAATGATGTTCCTTTCAGGAACCTTCTTCCCTCGATTCCTTATGCCCGATTGGCTCCAAAATATTTCAGCCTTTCTTCCACTCACCCCGATCATCGATGGTATCCGATTGATTGCCACCGAAGGTAAGCATTTCATCGACATTCTTCCACAGATCGGCCTGACCGCTGCCTGGCTGATTGTTATTTATATAATTGCCTTCAAAGTCTTCCGCTGGGAGTAGATTGACAGTGTATAGCACTTATGCTATAATTATATCTACAGTATGTACAAACGCACATCAGCAGAATCTATCGATCCTCTCCCTAGAACTATTCCGCAGCTTGAAGATGCACGGTACGAGTACTACAAGGATCCACCAAGTACTCTAGGTGAACTTGTTGTTACCGATCCTCGCGACCCCTTTGTATGGCTTAATTTAGAAACAGCCAGCTCAAAACAGCGACCTACAGAAAAGGGCAAACAACTTCTTTGGATTACTTACCGTATGAACGGAAACTTTCCTAAAACAGACGCTGACATTAAATGGCGTGACACAACTATAGAATTTCGAAATATTTTTCGAAATATTAGTCAAATCGATCTTGCGTACCTCGATAAGTATCAACGCCACCTCGCGCGTCTAGATGCCGAGGGAGTAAAGGGTAATTCTGCAGAAACTGTAACTCCTCAGTCGCTAGAAACTATTCCTATTGATGAACCGCAAGCCAAGCTGGCCTTTGCAGCCATCAAAGAACACCAGGATATTGTTTCAGGTAAAGTTCCCGAGTCTGGTATCAAGTACTAATATTGACATTTCATCATGCTTATGCTAGTATATAAATATGATTGATAGTAAATTACATTCTAACTTTAATACCGACATAGACCGAAGCATTGACGGATTTTCCCGCCAAGCTCCTAGTTTTGAAATAGCTGGCGGAGATAAATACAATGATCGTCAAGACCATGTATTTAACCAGCCTGTAAAAGTCGAGATGCCTACTTTTCTTAACACTCTCCCTTTACCTGTAGAAGTTGCACCTCAACTTCCAATTGTCGAAGCACCTGCAGAGCCAGAAATCACTGGCCCTAAGCACCGTGCCGATGGTCCTGCCCGGATGGGTCGTACTGCAACTGCAGTTGCGAACTTATTGCAGATGGGTAAGAAGTCTTAAATATGTCAGAGCGTCGTATCTCCCAAGAAGATCACAGTGCTTCACTAGAAAGTACACTTTTCGATGATTCGATTATCGATTCGATGGCTGATAAGCTTGGGTCATATGACGCTGCGTATCGTGCACTTGGTGTATCTCCACCTGTATACGAACGACCGGAAATTAAAACAGAATCTAATGACGGTGCTTCTGTTGAACTTGGTGCTCGTGCACTTGCGCTGCACAACATAATGGGCACGTACAATCAGTTGAACAAAGCCATGGGCGCTCGAATAGCTAGTCAGACTCCGTCGAGTAATTTTAATCAAAGGTATCGTTATCCTGAAGAAGTTACCGAACAAATGGGCGGTAAAGCTTCACGTATGATTCATGAGAATGAAGAAGATTTTGATACTTTAAACGCTACTTCTCAAATGCTTTCATCTGGATTTAGTACTGAAGAGGTCGATGTACAAAAGGCTCGATTAAAGCGCGACCTTTCTCTTCAATACGGACCTGGAAAAGCGTATGCTCCGGAACGTGCAAAGTTTGTAAATAAGCTTGCGCGTACGGCGAAAAAAATCAATAAAGCTGCCTAAAAATAGGTTTGTAGCTGATATACTAAGCGCATGGTAGAAACACCGGCGCCTATTTCTCGTACACCTGTATATACAGGCATGGCTACGGCGTCGCTTGTACTTGGTATTGTGGGAATTATCTTTCCGTTTATTGGTCTTATTCTGGGGATTCTTGCGCTTATATTCGGTATTGTCGCTTTGCGGCATAAAACAACACACCATGTTCCGGCGATTATCGGAATTATTACTGGGGGAGTCGCTGTTGTTTCGACTATAGCACTCATTGGACTTCTACAGCTTCTTGCTGGTGGAAACTTTAACTCAATTAACCCTTTTGGTCCTAATGATCGCGATAAAGCAGTGACCGAGCTGCTTAATGCAGAAAAAGATTTCAAGCTTGGTGAGACCGCGCAAATTGGTACATCTGACGTTCTTATTACGAAGTTCGAACGAAATTATGTTCCAACAGCTGCAGAGCTTGCAGAACGAACAACGAAATCAAGGCCACTGGAATATCCAACCGACGATAAATATGCGAGCGGCAATTCCTTAACCGAAGATGAAGTCGAGTACGTATTAATACAGGGTCAAGCCAAGGCTAACGGGCGTCGAAATTTGGGTGATGGAAGTGTTAACTTTTACAAATTAAATCTCAATTATGTCGCTCCGTACACGATTGATCAAAAAGGTGTAGATCCAACCGATGACCCAGTTACTGGTCCGAAAGACGGCTATAGTTCATTTACTTTGCTGTATCGTATTAGGAGCAATAGCTCACGGCTCACATTGAGTTATTTTTACACATTCTTTAAAAGCGTGAGTCCGATCGTCGGTACTGAAGGTGCTCCTCGCGCGAGTATTAATTACACAATTACCTTAAACTAAAAATCACGCCTATTTCTAGTGCGCGATAATTTTGGTGGGGCTGGATAGAGTTGAACTATCTACCAAGTGGTTATGAGCCGCCTGCTCTGACCGATGAGCTACAGCCCCAATAAGAGACATTATAGCTTCTTTATAGTGTTGTTTCTAGGGGCTGCGGTATAATGAGTGAGAGAAATGAAAAACGCTATGCGTCACATAAACATACAAAAAATAATTTATCACATTCGTCACCGTTATTTGACTCTCAATAACGTGGTTATTTTAGTTGCTTTTATGATTGCTGCCGGATGGGTATGGGCTTCACTTGGTGCGATGCAGCGCAACTATGGACTGCAAAAAGACATTGATTTAAAGACGCGTCAGCTGCAATTAACTCAGTTGCAACGCGACAATTTATCACTACAAAAGAATTATTACCAGACGACTGAATACCAGGAACTCGCGGTTCGTGACACGCTTGGATTAGTTCGACCGGGTGAGCATGCACTCGTTCTTCCTCCCAATAGCGAGATGGCGATAAAAGGTGATAGTACAACTAAACCCACTTCTTCTAATCAGGCAACGGCCTCAAACCTCGAACAGTGGGTAAACTTTTTGTTTGGAGGATATAGTAAAAGTATATCGGATGACAAATAATGAACGACAATAAAGATCGAACGGCTCTTTCTGTTGTTGGCCTTATCTTAGCATTGCCTTTTCCTATTTTAATAGCTGTTTTATGGGCAACATTAGGGGTGATAAAAGAACAAAATCAATCTTTTGGCGATGGAACAATGAATGCCGTTGTGTTATATCTTTTGCAATTCTTTGTGGTGCCTATATTAACTATCACTTCACTGATTATTGCTTCTATCGTGACAATGAAATCACAAGTAACTCCCAAAAAAATCGGCTATGTATCTTTCGTTATAACAGGAATAGGGTTTATTATTTTAGGAATATTTCTTAACGTGACTGCTTAAACGATACACTGCAAAGATTTTTTATCGATGCCAATTGTTATTTTAGAACGACCATCGATGGCTAGAATTTCGCCATCAAGCTGAGCGAGTGTTGAGTATGTAGTTTCGAAATGGAATTCACTCACTTGTTTATCTTCTTTAATACCAAAGACAGATGCCTTTAATAGCAAAATAATAAGTTTTATCTTGTTACGTTTACGGAAAATTGTGACTTCGAATTTTCCATCATTCACCCGAGATGGTTGTGAAATATTTAGGTATTTTGACATACGATCAACGTTACTAAAAATAATGCTGTCGTAGAGTTTAGATTTCTTACCTATTTTGAGTCGCACGGCTTTCACGGCGAATAAAGCCTTGGCGACAATCCAGACCTCATTAAAAATAGTGAGCTTTGTTTTGTTGAGTTCTGCGCCAACAAAAGGGGTGAGACCAAAGCCAATGTAAGAATGTGCGTATCGCAACACTTTTTTACCTTTTGAATTACCTTCAAGTGTCAGGAGGTCGATAACTTTTGATTTGCCTTCAAGTATCATTTCTATCATGTCTTCTTTGTGAAGATTATTGTAATGGTCATTGGCATTTCCTGCGGGAAGGAGGCCAGTGGTAGGATTGGCGCCTTCGGCTTTTGCTTTCATAGCTCCGTTAATTACCTCGTTATAGCCACCGTCACCACTTGAAGAAATAATAAGTGGATTTTTCGTTGCTTTCGCTAAATCATAGGCGAGTTTTTCGGCGTGTCCGGCGTACTCTGTGGCAATAAGTTCAGCCTTTTGATGAGGCGTATGTTTCTCTAGATTTGCTTTGAAATCAGCAGCAAGTTGTTTACTTGAACCAGTGCTATTTGGGTTATAAATGATGGCAATGGTCGTATACTTCATTGTTCTAGTATACTGGAGATATGCTTTCAGATATTTTATTCGCAATTTGGTTCTTGCTTCCGGCAGCAATCGCAAACATGGTTCCGATCCTTAGTGCACGAATACCTCTTATTAAAAAGCTCGATGCACCGATCGATGCAGGTAAATCTTTCCGTGGGCACCGGATATTTGGTGCGCACAAAACTTGGCGTGGAATTGTTACGGGGATTATTGCCTCAACACTCGTGCTGTGGATTCAGCAGTTATTAGCCGCAAATTATGAATGGACGAATATCTTTACCGGCGCTATCGATTACAGTGCGCTTCCTGTGTTGATTCTTGGACCAGTATTCGCTATCGGTGCCCTAGGCGGTGACGCAATTGAAAGCTTCTTTAAACGAAGTCGGGGAATTAAATCAGGAAAAGCTTGGGTTCCGTTTGATCAACTCGATTACATTATCGGAAGCGTACTCGTCAGCCTGTTCTTCGTCATCTTAACGCCAGCCCAATACGTTTGGATATTCGTGGTCTGGTTCTTGATGCACCTTATCGCAAGCTATATTGGATTCCGTCTAGGTCTAAAAAAAGAGCCAATCTAGGTTCGATCGGTTGCGTATTGCCAAAGTGCGTAGACGCCGAGGATAAACGATACGATTACGAAGCCAAATACAATGACCGAAAGAGCGGGTGCGAAACTTGCTCCCTCAGTTGCTTTCATAACGAATAGTCCTACGATGCCAACCCAAGCAGTTGCCATACTTAGTTTCCCTTGGCGCGTCGGGTGAATCTCGACGTTCTTTTTCTTTTTGTAGAGGGTGACGAATGGGGTAATGAGCTGAGGTATAAGGATGAGGAGAATTGCCCACCATTGTTCGCTTGCTGCAATGAAAAGCACGATGATCGTCAGGAGCGTGCCAATCTTATCAACTGCTGCATCCATCAGTTCGCCGAGTGGGCTTTTTGTGCCGGTGCTATTTGCGACGACACCGTCAACAATATCTAAAAGTCGGCCGACAGCGAGAAGGATCAATCCCCACCAGTACTGCTGGTTCAGGATTAAGATAAGCCCATAAATAACGATGCCAAGTCCGATGACGGTAATCACGTTTGCGGGAGTGATGATTCCATTTGTTGCAGCGGCTACTTTTTGGAAGCCGTTGTGTTGAGATACTTTGATTGACTCCCAATCTGGTTTGCCGGTTGTGCGGTGTAAGTTCATGTGTTTATTATAACCTTTTTGAAAACGGCCATTAACAAAAAAATCACCTCATTACTGAAGTGATTTAATAAATTTGGTTGCCCAGGTACATGCACATTGGAACCTTATCCGTGACGAGATAATACGGTGGCGGCAGTTAATGGGGGGCGACACCCCAGTTACAATACCCTGGCAGGTGGGATTAGAACTGCCCGAGTGTAGCGAGGCATTCTATCCCAGCAACCCCCCTTCTAGCTACTGTGCCTTTGGTTCAACAATCTTCATTAACTCTTCCCATGTCATGCCGCCCGAACGAACCATGTATGGGCGTATGTCAGGGAAGACGTTTGTTTGCAGAATGTTATCGAGAAGCAATATTCGTGTTATTTCATGCATGTTAGTTTCAAGAGCCCTAAGAGCATGGGTATCGGTCTTAAAGGTACTAACAGCTGTATCGATATCGAACTCATTATCACCTCGTTGAAGTTCGCTTGAGGGTCTTTGGTGAGGGTAGTCACTTTCATGAGCAGTGTTGTGCCGTATATTCTG
>Ga0247804_10000124_pt1 | contig 37776 bp, 36 predicted proteins | sample UWRJL029104C1_FD_181142 | JGI IMG/M metagenome (GOLD analysis project Ga0247804, IMG submission 181142) | Plant litter microbial communities from Arlington Agricultural Research Station in Wisconsin, United States - UWRJ-L029-104C-1 | ecosystem: Environmental > Terrestrial > Plant litter >... | reverse complement strand
GAGAAAATAGTTGCAGCCCAAGAGGTACAAGTTAAGTGATAATAAAACTCAAAACTCTTTTTCGGATCATCCCCGTAGTTATATTTGTCGCTTCCGTTGCTGGATCTGCTGCCTTTTTTTCACAAAATTCAAGCGCAGTAACAGGCACTGACTGGAAATCAGGGAAAATCATTGAAGATTCAATCTTCTTTAATAATAATGCCATGTCGGTGGGTGAGATTCAGGGTTTTCTTAATAGTGCCGTCCCCAATTGTGACACGTGGGGTAATATGCCGTCTGAATATGGTGGCGGGACACGTGCACAATATGGTGCAACGAGAGGTTGGCCAGCACCGTACGTCTGCGTTCGTGACTATATAGAAAATCCCTCCACAAAAGAAAATAACCTTCGGACCGCAGCAGGTGTTAATGGCGGTATTTCGGCCGCACAAATTATCAAAAACGCCTCAGATCAGTACGGAATTAGTCCAAAAGCGCTCATTATATTGCTCCAAAAAGAGCAAACACTAATCACCGATACGTGGCCACTACATCTTCAGTACCGCAGTGCAACTGGCTACGGGTGCCCAGACACGGCAGCGTGTGACTCGACCTATTACGGATTTTACAATCAAGTAATGAACGCCGCACGTCAGTTCAGGTTATATGCAAATAACGCCTCCAGCTACCGTTACAAACCGTTACAAACAAACACAATTTACTATAACCCCGTTGCTTCATGCGGGAACTCACAGGTTTATATCCAAAACTACGCAACTGCAGGGCTCTATAACTACACGCCGTACCAACCAAACAGTTCAGCATTAAACAATTTGTACGGCAGTGGTGATTCATGTGGAGCATACGGTAATCGGAACTTTTGGCGAATGTACAACGACTGGTTTGGCAGTACATCAAACATCGAATGGGCTAATCTACAAGATCAACGATGGATGGAGCTAGCGGCAGATACGTACAAAGTCGATCCTTCAACAGGACAACAAACAACTCAGCTCTTACGCGCAGGCCAACAAGTAAAATTAACGACTAAAACAACCTTCAAGAACGACAGTTGTCTTCGAACCGCCAATGATACGAACAACGGTCTTGGGTACTGCATTCCGATCAGTAAATTGCGAGAAGTACGTCCGACATATACAGCACTGACTGGAACAAATAAAATTAAATCAACAAAATCATTTGGCTATAAAGTTGATATCGTACGAGACAAAAACATCGAATCAAACCCTATCACCAGCGTGCAACAAATAGAGTTTGCGGCGACAACAAAAATCGGTGATACCACATACTACGTCACAAACCATGACTACACGAATGGGTTCTTAAATGGCATTCCTGAAAATAAAATACAAACCTCTACTGCTTATACCGCAATAACCCCGGTGTGGCTTCAATTGATAAATGATCGCAAAAAACAAACACCAAACCAAGGAACGTTGGTGGACGATATCATCAAGCGTAATAGTATCGTTAGCTTTAACTCACGTGTCGCTATAAACAATGTCTGGCATTACCGCACCGAACACGATACAAGCCTCGGCCTTGATAAGGCAATTCCCGAAACACAGCTTACTGTCGATATTTTTAAAGATTTTTTGGCACCGCGCTGGATGGAGCTAAGGCAAAACACAAATAAAGTTGATCCGTTTAATGGTATCGTTTCAAACGCACCGACACCACAGGGTACGATTCTCTACTTCACATCCAAGGTAGATACGGGTGACGGCAAGACATACTTCCGCACTCAAGACGACGAAACCGCGGACTCTCGCATTGCACTTGATAGCACACAGCTAATTGAACTACCCTTCCGCGACTTCTTGACGCCACGCTGGATGAAAGTTGCACTAGGCTCAAAGGTAGTGAATCCTTTCACCCAACAAGTCATTTCTACAGTGCCACAAAACACCCAGATACAGTTCGTCGATAAGATCACAGTGAAGGGTATAGAGTACTATCGAGACGCGCAAGCAAACGCAGCGAATACAGACCAAGCTATTCGGATTACGGACATATCCGAAGTTACATATGAAGACTTCTTGTACCCACGCAGCTTAAAACTGAAAAGCGCAGCATATAAACAAGTGCCGTCGCAAGGCATAAACATCGACGCCCGACTAACACAAGGACTCACTATCAAGTTCTCTTCCAAGATAGAGGTGAACGGCCAGACCTACTTCAGAACGGCCAACGATGCACTTTATGGCCTAGATAAAGCAATTCTCGCATCATCCCTAGAAGAGCTCTGATAAATAGTTGTCGCCTCAGTGATAATGTTGCTATAATTAGCGTATGGTAAAAAAACTTGACGTGTCCGTCATCATTCCCTTCAAGGATCATTCAGACTTAACAAACGCTTGCATAGAATCTATTAGCAAACTGAACTTGAGAGAAGTGTTACTCATTAGTAACAACTCCTCAGAGGCAGAGTTGCATGCGGTACAACAGGTAGCAAACACATATGCGAACACCAAGGTGCTTATTTATAACGAAAAATTTAACTATCAAAAAATTAATAACTGGGCTGCAGCGCAAGCTGTTGGAAAAGCGCTCTGGCTGCTCAATAATGACGTAGAGTTGCCACCCGACAGCGAAAAACTCGTCGAGGCTATGTACACAAACGCACTCGACAAAAATACAGGTGCCGTTGGTGCCGTACTAACGTATGGTGACAAAAAAACCATCCAGCATGCTGGCGTCTATCTTGTCCCTGGCGGCACAGCCGATCACCTATACATTGGTAAAGACTTAAAGAAAATCGAGAACGCAGTCCAGCAAAAGAAAGCACAGTATGACATCGTAAATAATCTTGACGCAAGCGCTGTTACCGCTGCCTCACTTATGGTAGAACGCACGAAGTTCGAGGCGATTAAAGGTTTTAACGAGGACTTCATCATCACCGGTGGTGACGTTGACCTATGCCTCCGTTTAAGCGACAAAGGCTATGCGGCCCGTCTGGTTGGAAGCAAATTTGGGACAATGATCCACAAAGAAAGTCAGTCACGATCACACATAGGCATCCCCTATAACGACTTTATTCAGTCGTACTACAGTTACATAAAGCACTTCGATATCACCACTGGTGACCATTTCATTAACCCGGGAACTAAATAACTCATATGCAGAACAAAAAGAACATCGACGTCGTCGCATTTCGCTCAATTAGAAAAGCCAGTCACCTCATTAATAAAGTCGTGAGAAAAGGTGGAGGATTTCTAGATAAGGTCGAGAGTCGTAGCACCCGTATTATCGTTGACCGCACAGGCTCAGCGGACGCACGTGGTGATATTTCGGTAGATGACCTTATATATACTCACCTCCCACACACACTCCCCGTCCACCCAACACTCCCGAACCTTGGACAAAAACCATCAATCACCGTATTCGCTTTTCTTGATCCAAAAGGCTTTTACGGTGGTATTGCGACGCTATTATGCGTCAGTGCGGCGCTAGCAAATAAGCTTGGTTATGACTTCCGCGTTGCTCAAACAACCGGCTTCTCAAAGAACACTGATGTCCTTGGATTTCTGGCATCAAAAGGCATTCTTGTCGAAGAAGAGCGATTCTCTACAGTAGATCTATCAAAACGGTCTATATCTAACTATGGATACCTGCCACTTCATCCAGACGACATCCTGGTTGTCAGTGCTTGGTGGGACGCACAAATTGCCAGCCAACTTCCTCTGAAAAATAAGTTTATTTATCTTATCCAAGACTTCGAACCTATCTTTTACAACAACAGTGACGAATATGTCTTCGCTGATCAGACATACTATTCGAACAAGTTTCTTCCGATACTCAATACCGAAATTCTTTATGAATTTTTTAAGGAGAACGACTATACGTACATCGCCGAAAACGCCGTATGGTTCGAACCGGCGCCGGCACCTAACGTCCCCAACCAGGTTGTATCAAAGGCAAAGAAAACAACAAAAACCATCTTCTTATATGGTCGTCCAAACGTACACCGCAATTTGTTTTACAATGCAGTCCTTGCTATAGATAGGGCACTTCAAGACAAACGGATGCAAAAATTTGACTGGGAAATATTTAGTGCGGGCTCTGGCAACGTCCCAGATGTCAAGCTTCACAGTGGTCACACCATAAAGAATAAAGGGAAAATGGATGTCGATGATTACTATAGCTTTGCACTTTCTGTGGATATTGCCGTATCACCAATGCTAGCGCCACACCCTAATTACCCTACGCTCGAAATCGCCAGTCTTGGCGCAACAGTTGTCACCACAAAATGGCGCACAAAACAGAATCTTGATCGCTACTCACCAAATATCTTTATGGCTGATGCCTCTGTTGATAGTATGGCAGAAAACATCATCACTGCAGCTCTGCAAACACCATCGATAACCAAGTCGAACCTTGCAAAGACAAATATTGGCAATAATTGGACAGAGGCGTTAGATGACCCAATTTCGAAGTTAGCAACAAAAATAAGTAATAATATAAAATAAGATGTACTCAGTAAGTTATGTTGTTGACATCACCGGTGCGTCATCCGAAACAATTAATACTTTTTACGACTTAGCTGAAAGTGCGCAAAAAGACTACGGTATTGTTCTGGAGTATCTTTTATATACAACCAGACAGGCTGTCGACACACACTTACCATCAAAGTACGTACAGATCATAAGCAACAAAAATATTACTCACGCGCGCAATATTGCTGTCGCATCCGCGAGTAGTGTATGGCTGATGTTTACAAGTAGCGATAACGCAGCGTCGGACACCCTACACGAGATGTCTCGGGCGGTTATAACACAACATACAAGACACTTTCTTATCCCAGTACGTCACGTTAAATTACACCGCACAGCGCCTTTCTTCATTGTTCGCAATCTGAAATTTTTTGCCATCAGCAAGGATTTTTATATCGAAGCAAAAAGCCTTGGCAGTGAATCTATCGAACAACTTATTAGCTTTGCAATCCAAAAAAAATACCTGCACTACATTGCAGTCGCACGCAACAGCTTTAAAAAAGTCTATAGAGTCAGCACAATCAAGCTAAACAGAGTACCGAAGCTACCTGAAAAATCATCATTAAAGCCACAATCGGTGAAGAAAATCGCATACAGCACAAACATTCCCGTGTTCATTATTTGCCGAGACAGGTTCACGCCTTTGCTTTCACTAGTGAAATGGCTGGAAGCCGAATCGATGACAAATATTATTTTCATCAACAATGCATCGACATATCCCCCGATGCTTAAGTTTTTCAAGGAAACGAAATACACCGTCATCAACCTCAAACTCATCAACGCAGGCCACACTGTGGCGTGGACTGAGGGAATCATCGATATGTTTGCCTACGACAAGCCGTATATCTTAACAGACCCTGATGTCATACCGTCTGAGGATGCACACGGCGCGGTGCGATACTTCGTAGAAACGCTCAATACTCACAAACAATATATCAAAGTTGGATTCGGACTGCGTATCGACAACCTACCCGATCACTACGAGCAAAAAAATAACGTTATACGATGGGAAGAAAAATTCTGGAAAAATGAGGTAGATAAGGACCTGTACGACGCAGATATTGATACGACTTTTGCACTCTACAGACCTAATGCACCATACGTACTTGGTCCGTCCCTCCGAACTGGTGACAAGTATCTTGCAGAGCATGAACCGTGGTATATCGACAGCAATAACATCCCCGCTGATTTAAAGTATTATCGCAAACACGCCGACAAGACAATTGGTACTTGGGGTATTAATAAAAAAGATGTCTCAGAAACATATAAATAAGGTAATTAACAGTATATGACATTCATCAAACAGATATCTCAAGAGCCGGTCAAAGTATTTTGGTGGCGCTATAATTTCCCCAAAGAGTTAAACTTTGGTGACGAAATCACTCCCCTTCTTGTCAGAACAATATTCAAGCGCAGAGTTATATGGAAAGACCCATCAGAGTGCGACGTCGCCGGTATTGGCTCAATCATCCAAGGTGTCAGTGATCGATCGGGGGGACAGCACCCTGTCTCTATTTGGGGGAGTGGTTTTATTGAAGGTCTACCAAGACGCGATTTTCCAAACCTGACGTTTTATGCAGTACGTGGAAAACTGAGCTTATCACAAATAAAAAACGCACCGGCCGAAATAGCACTCGGTGACCCCGCACTACTGCTGCCACTTGCACTAAAAACAAAGCGAACGAAGAAATATAAAATTGGTATTATACCTCACTACGTCGATGCCGCGTCACCAAAACTTGATCGATTTCGCAACAACCCCGATGTCCTATTCATCGACGTCCTGCAGCCAGTTAAAAAAGTGATCGCGCAGATCAACACATGCGAACTAATCCTCTCTTCGAGCTTACACGGACTCATCGTCAGTGACGCATACAACATCCCAAACGTGTGGGTACCGCTCTCAGATCAAGTATACGGCGGCTCGTACAAGTTTGACGACTACTACTCCGTGTTCGATCGCACATCACAGCCTCATGACATCGAAAACATCACCATAGTGACCGCAGACGGAATTATTGCCAACTACACGCCCATCACAAGCCGTTTAGGTAAAGTACAGGCGGAACTTGTGCATGCCTTTAATCAAATAAACGTATAGCAGCTTATACGAAGTAGACAGCCGTGTCTGTTGGATGAATTGTCGATACATAACCTTCGACAAGTGTTGTTTTGCTAGTTTTCGCCATTCATACACGTAGGGTGTGTACGGTGTTAATGACTGATAAGCGTCGGGGTTCCATGGTTTTCGCATACCATCACCACCAAAGTGAAACAAGATAAGATCTTTCACAGGATACGCATGTACTTCATGATACTGCGGAATAAAATTATGTGCAGCTGGTAGAATGAGGTTTTGCGACTTGTCAAAATGAAGCAAATTAACAAGCGTCAAAAGACTGTCGTCGCCTTTTCGTGGAATATCCTCACTAATAGCCTGTCTGAATACAGCGCCCGCCTTGTCCAGCAACCTAGTGGCGGACATCGTGTGGTTATTAAAGTAAATAACACCGCTATTTATCCTAATTCTGTTCTTCTGAACTTCGGCATCAATACCCCAAATACGCTGGATCTTTGCATTATCGCCACCGAATATATCGAGTGAATTTCCACCCGGCACACCGGCCATTCCTTCGATATCCTTGATAAATTCAAAGTCCAAAGGATCGCGTTTACATAGTAGATCACCATCAACATAGACCGATCGGTCATAGCCCATTTCGTAGAATAATTCAGGCCCTGCGAACAAGTAGTAACACTCGATTGGATAGTCCCACGTTTGCGTAAAAATGCTACGAAGATCCATCTCCTTGTACCCGATACCATACCCCGCCAGCAAAGTTTTCATGTCCTTGCTAATATATGAAGTCAGTATATATAGGTCGACCGTAGGGTTATATTTACGTATTCCAAGTAGTGTTATTGCAGCAAAGGGTATGTAGCTATTGTCTGCAGATGTAAATATACACGTTTTATTCATCCTCGCACTCCTTGCTATTGGTACTGCTATTTTTTAACGATGGAATACTCTGCATTTACGACGGCATATTCGTGCTTACGACCACCGACAATAAAGACGCCACTCGTGTCATTTGTGTAATAGATAACTGTACCCTCGACAGAGTTTAGTCCTGTTGAAACCGTATATTCGCCATTGGCAAAAATATTCTTAATTCTCAGTTTAATTTTGGCTTTAGTATCAATTCCGGGAATATCAATATGGTTAACATATGTATTTGTAGCAAAAATAGGTACACCCTCGTGGTTTGATACGATCAAGCCAAGCTTCAAGTCTTCTGTTTCGTGTGGGTTATCGATCTCAAAGAGAAAATCAACATACTCATCTTTGTCGGCATTAATAATGTAATTACCGCTATCGGATCCTTTGATTTCTGTTTTGAGTGAAACGTCATACCTGTTCCTTTTCGGATCTTTCACCTGCTTCATCTCTTTTGTAACATCAGCCGAAGACTTGTCGAAATTAATGTCACTGTATTTTTGCGTCACTTCGCTCGGTTTACCTTGCGCAACAATTTTGCCGTTATCAATCAAGATTGCCTTATTACAGAACCGTTCAACAGATCCCATGTCGTGTGTCACAAGGATAACTGTTTTCTTGTCACGCTTTAGTTGTTTGAAGTAGTCGATACATTTCTTTTGGAAATTACTATCACCAACCGCAAGCACCTCATCAAGGATAAGAATGTCACCATTTGCTCGAATCGCAATAGAAAACGCCAGGCGTACTTGCATACCACTTGAATAGTTTTTAAGTTTTTCTTCCATGAAGTCAGCAAGTTCGGCAAACTCGACAATTCCGTCATACATCAAATCCATCTCTTTATGACTAAACCCAAGAAGCGCACCATTCAAATAAACGTTCTCACGACCAGTAAGTTCTGGGCTAAATCCAACGCCAAGTTCAATAAAAGGTACGAGTGTACCGTTAACACCAACAGATCCACCGTCTGGGGCGTAAATGCCTGATATCGTTTTTAGCAGCGTGCTTTTACCGCTGCCGTTGCGGCCAACGATGCCGAAAAAGTCACCTTCATCGACTGTAAAAGAGATATCATTTAAAGGTGTAAATTCTCGGTAACCCTTAACCCCTTTAAGGTGATTAATGAGCTTCTGCTTCAAACCACTACTAGATTCTAAAGGAATTTTAAATGTCTTCTTGATATTCGTAACGACAACGGCAGGTTTATTCTTAGGCATTTAAAGGTCCTCGGCAAATCTTTTAGAATTCTTTTTAAAGTAGTATGTCGCCATAATGAGTGTGGCGCCAACAATCACGAAGGGAATACAAACTTTCCAGTCACCAACGAGACCCCAGATTGTAACGGAGTCATGCGTCACGAGTACATAGCGAACATCCTGTATAATTTGTGCAACTGGACTCAAGAGAAGCAACTTAGCGGCCACTTCACTTTGCTCGATAACCATTGCTAGTGGGTATAGAATCGGTGTTGCGTAGAAGAAAGCTTGCAAGAAAATTTCCCACAAGTAACCAACGTCCCTAAACTTCACGTTCAGTGCAGCAAGGAAGAAGGCAAGACCTAATGCGAATACATATAACTCTATAACGAGTGGAATAACTAAGAGTGCTTCGAATGAGACACCAACGCCATTAATAAGAATAAATACAAAGACAACAACCAGGTTTATTAGTAGGTTGATTAATGACGAGAATGTACCCGATACGACGATAATATACTTCGGGAAATTCATCTTCCGTATCAAATCTCCTCTAGAGATGATTGCATTTAACCCGTTAGTTGTTGCTTCAACAAAGAATTGCCACAGGACAATACCTAGGAGTAGATAGACGGGGAAGTGTTCGATATCACGACCAAGTTTCAAGAACTGGTCAAAGACAACATACAAGATGGCGAACAAGAAGAGTGGCTTCAAGACTGACCATAAATAGCCTAATGCCGATCCCTGATATCTTAATTTAAAATCGGTAACAACAAGTTCACGCAACAATATACGGTTTTTTCGGTTAAATATATTAGAAAGTTTCATAAGTTCAGAATTAATTATAAGATAGAAGCACTATTATGACTAGCGTTCTCATTGTTGTATTAAATTGGAATGGTATCAAAGACACCCAAAAGTGCCTTGATTCCCTTCTAAAACAGAGCTATAACAACTATAAAATCCTTGTTGTAGATAATGGTTCTGTTGATAATTCGCTCGTTAGATTGCTGGCTATCGAGGCAAAATATAACAACATCACCGTTATCGCCAACCCAAAAAACAAAGGATTTGCTGGCGGTGTCAACACGGGCATCACCTACGCGGTCGAACAGAACTTCGATGCCGTCGCCCTATTCAATAACGATGCCGTCGCTGATAAAGAGTGGCTATCTGAACTCGTTAATGGTCTAAAACAAAAAGACACCGCCATTGTTACCGGGCTTTTACTACACGAAAACGGCAAAACAATCGACAGCACCGGAGACTACTACTCCATCTGGGGCATGCCCTTCCCGCGCAACCGCGGCGACAAGGCAACCAAAGCGCCGCATTCAGGATTTGTCTTTAGTGGATCTGGTGGCGCAAGTCTATACAAAACCAGTTTGTTCAAAGAAATTGGCCTCTTCGACGAAAGTTTTTTCGCCTACTATGAAGACCTGGACGTCAGCTTCCGCACGCAGCTTGCGGGTTACAAAGTCTATTTCGCGAATAAGGCAATCGCCTATCACAAACAAGGCGCCACAAGTAAGAAGATCCCTGGCTTCACTACCTATCAAACATTTAAAAATATCCCGCTACTGTTTGCTAAAAATGTTCCAACGAAACTATTATTACCGATTGGGATTCGCCTAGTTCTCCTCTACGCCCTTATTTTCGCCAATGCCATCAAACACGGCACGGGCATCGCTGCACTAAAGGGCTGGCTGGCCTCAATTGGCTATTTCTGGACACGCAGTCTTTGGCTACGAATCAATATTCAACGAAATAAAAAGGTTGATGCAGCGTATATTAGCTCGGTTATCTTGCACGATTTGCCACCCGATCAGACGGGGATGCGTAAGTTCCGAAAGCTTTTCACTGGTAAAATAGATTGATGGATAGCGATAACACAATTGAACTTGCAGCGCAGCTAAACAGGTACGAGCCTGGCTTCCTGCCGGAACCGTTGTTTGTCTCGATTGCTCGACTAGCAGTTCTGACTGCAATTGAATTTATTCCACTTCGGCAAACTTCGGATGGCACGATACAGGTGCTACTGTTTGAACGGCCTAACACCGATCCTATCTGGCCAGGTATGCTGCACACCCCTGGTACCGTCGTCCGACCAAGCGACGTGACACTCGAAGACGGCTTCAAGCGTCTATTTCAAGATGAACTAGACGTTCAACAATCAAATACCCCTATCTATGTGGGGACTGACCTTATTCACCACAAAAGAGGCAGCACTGTGACGCTAGAATACCTGCTACAGGTTGATCACACATTGGGTGATGGAAAGTTCTACGACGTCGAGAATATACCCGACCATTTCATTCCAGAACAACGACTAATGGTAAAACGAGCCGTCGAGAGGTTTGTCGCGTCATGAAACTCCTCGAATACGAAGCTAAAATCCTGCTAGCGGATTCAAAAATCCCCGTCACTGCGTCGTCCACATTTCGTGTCGGTGATAAAGCCCCAACAGCCTTTCCTATCGTGTTAAAATCCCAAGTCCCCACCGGTGGTCGTGGCAAAGCTGGTGGTATCCTCGTCATTACTTCCCAAACCGAGATTCAGCCAGCCATTGATAAGCTGTTCAGCCTGGAAATCAAAGGTTTCACCCCGCAGACCCTCCTCGCGGAAGAAAAACTCGCCATCAGCAAGGAGCTCTACCTTAGTATCCTGATTGATCGCGCCTCATCCGGTATTCAACTTATCGCTCACATTGACGGCGGCATCGAAGTTGAAGATAACACGGATTTCCACACGTGGTCACTCGGTAACCCTAATTTTGAAGCCATAGGACAAGAACTAGCTGATTGTTATCAATTACCCGGTCAAACATTCGCCCTGCAAGACCTCATCGAAAACCTCTACGCGTGCTTGATCAAAAACGACGCTACACTTATCGAAATTAACCCTCTCGTCCTCACCGCTAACGATCAACTCGTTGCTGGCGATTGCAAGATGACCCTCGACGACGCGGCTGCCTTTCGTCATAAATGGAGCTTCGAACAAAAACCAACCGAAGCCAACTTCGTCACGATCGACCCCACTGGCAATATCGCGACTATCGCTAACGGTGCCGGGCTTGCCATGGCAACGGTTGATGCCGCTTTTGACGCCGGGCTGAAGCCCGCCAACTTCCTTGATATTGGTGGTGGTGCTAACACCGAGACACTGCTGAGGGCGTTTAATAAAATTGTCGAATACGAAAATCTTCAGGCGATCATCATTAATATCTTCGCCGGCATCACTCGGGCTGATGAGGTCGCCAAAGCTATCGTTGCCGCCAAAGAACAGATTGCTAACCTCCCCCCACTGTTCATTCGCCTCGCAGGTACCAATGACGAGGCCGCTGTCAAGATTTTAACCGACAATGGCATCACAACCATACCAAACCTTGAATCGTGCCTGGCGGCAGCTAAGGCGGTAGTTCATGGATAATCTATTCGCGGGTAAAAACGTCATCGTTCAGGGGATTACCGGCGCCCACGGCAGTTTCCAAACCAAAGCCATGATTGCGGCGGGCACACATATTGTCGCTGGCACGACACCAGGCAAAGCCGGCCAAATCGTTGAAAATATCCCCGTCTATAATTCCATCAAAGACATCCAACAAGACCACGCCGTCGATACCTCGGTTATTTTCGTTCCTGCGGCCTATGCCAAAGGTGCCATTCTCGAAGCTATCAGTGCTGAAATTCCTTTGATTATCTGTATTACCGAGGGTATTCCCGTCCATGATATGTTAAAAGTTAACGAAAAGTTAAGAATATCGAAGAGTGTCTTGCTTGGCCCTAATTCTCCCGGTGCACTACTACCTGACATAAATAAACTCGGCATCATCCCCGCCAGCATGTCATTACCCGGTAACGCAGCGATCGTCAGTCGATCTGGCACACTGACCTACGAGACCATGGCCGGCCTGACCGAAAAAGGTATCGGCCAAAAATATGTCATCGGTATTGGTGGTGACGTCATCCACGGCATGGGATACATCGAGTGTTTGCAACTATTCCAGGCCGACCCCGACGTCGACCAGATTATCCTGATCGGTGAAATCGGAGGACAGGAAGAGATCGAAGCTGCCGACTTCATCAAACAATCGGTCACCAAGCCGGTCTTTGCCTATATTGCAGGCCACCACGCACCCGAGGGTATCCAATTAGGCCACGCCGGGGCTATCCTTGGTTCGGCTGCCGAATCAGCCAGTGCCAAGACACAAAAACTCGCCGAATCAGGTGCTATTACCGCGACAAGCATCACTGAACTCTTAGGCAATATCGCCTAAACATAACTACCCTCTAACACTAGTAAATGCTATACTAATGACAATGAAAAAAATCAGTATTCTCATCCCCGCCTACAACGAAGAAGAAGTGCTCGAAAAACTCTTCACACGCCTAGGTAACCTAGCAAATAACAACAAAAAATACGAATTTGAATTCTTTTTCGTGAACGATGGCAGCCGCGACGACACACTTGAAATCATCAAAGATTACGCCGAAAAAGACGAACGTGTCGCCTACCTTAACTTATCTCGTAACTTCGGTAAAGAAATCGCCATGATTGCCGGCCTTGATAATGTCACTGGTGACGCAGTCGTTATCCTTGATGCCGACCTGCAAGATCCACCCGAACTAATCCCCGAAATGATCACCTGGTGGGAAAAAGGCTTCGATGATGTCTACGCAAAGCGCAGTAGCCGCCTCGGTGAGTCGTGGTTCAAGAAACTCACGTCGAAAATGTTCTACGAAACTCTGCAAAGCGTCACTCGTATTCCGATCCAAAAAGACACCGGTGACTTCCGCCTTCTTGACCGCCGCGCCGTTGAGGCATTAAAGCAAATCCGTGAATCACAGCGCTATACAAAGGGCTACTTCAGCTGGATTGGCTTCAAGAAAAAAGAAATCACTTACAAACGCGACCCACGCGCCGCTGGTGTCAGTAAATGGAACTACTTCAAACTATTCGACCTTGCGATTGAGGGTATTGTTTCGTTTAGCACTGCCCCTCTTCGCCTGGCAACATTTATTGGGAGTTTTGTTGCCTTTGCAACCTTTGTCTACCTTGTCTTTATCGTCATCCGCACGATCTTCTTCGGTACTGACCTGGCTGGCTACCCGTCAACCATGGCTGTCATCTTGTTCCTGGGCGGTGCCCAGCTACTATCTTTAGGGATTATCGGCGAATACATCGGCCGGATCTTTAACGAGACAAAACAACGACCATTATATCTAGTAGAGGAACTGCACATTGGAACTCGCAAAAAAACACGCTGAAAAAATTAGGTTTGGGATTGTCGGCATTGCCAACACCGCGCTCGACTTCCTCTTACTATTTATTTTTGTTGGCCTTGGTGTCGACAAAATTGCCGCTAACTATCTTTCGACCAGTGCTTCGTTAGTTTTTAGTTTCTTTGTCAATAAGTCATTTACGTTTACTTCAACGACCGGCAATGCTAAAAAACAATTCGCTCTATTTATCATCATCACGCTTATCGGCCTATGGATCATCCAACCAATCATTATCGCCGCTGTCTCGACGGCCCTCGCGGGTACAGGCTGGGCTGACGGCGCGATACTGTTCGCTGCCAAGATCGTCGCAACCATCGCGTCACTGATATGGAATTACGTTTTTTACTCGCGTATCGTCTTCAAAAAAATAGAACAAACAAAGGATAGCAAATAATGCACATCGTGATCGACGCCCGTATTATTAGCTCGACGACTGGTCGCTACGTCGAACGACTCCTGACCTACCTGCAAGAAATTGATCACACCAATATATATACGGTGCTTGTTCGCTCGAAAGATGAAACCTACTGGAAACCAACAAACAAAAACTTTATCGTTCAGGTGGCTGATTTTAATAATTATTCTGTTGCCGAACAATTCGGCCTCAAACGGCTTTTAAAGAAACTACACCCCGACCTGGTGCACTTTTGTATGCCACAACAACCCGTTTGGTATAGCGGTAAAAAAGTCACCACTTTTCACGATTTAACACTGGTCAAAACCTATAATTCAGACAAAAACTGGCTCGTTTTCCATGCCAAACAACTAATCGGCAAATCGGTCTTTAAAAAAGTCGCTCGTGATAGCGACCATATTATCGCCATTAGTGAATTCACCAAAAAAGAACTCCTCGATTTTACCAACATTCCCGAGGAAAAAGTCACGGTTATTTACGAATCAACCGACGTTGCACTCGGCGCTTCAAAGTTATATACGCTTCCCTACAAAAACTATATTTTGTACGTCGGCCAACAATCTGACTATAAAAACATTAAACGCCTTGGTGATGCCCACCAAAAGCTCCTCGAAACCTACCCCGACCTTGGCCTTGTGCTTGTCGGGAAAAAGAATGCCAGCGCGCTCACCAACGAAGCGTATTTTAATAGCAAACACTATAAAAACATCCTCTTCACTGATTTCGTCGAAGACGATCAACTAAATTGGCTCTATTCACACGCCGGCGCATACATCTTCCCCTCACTCATGGAAGGCTTCGGACTACCAGGCCTCGAAGCAATGGGTCATGGCACTCCCGTCATCAGTAGTAACGCGACCTGCCTGCCTGAGATTTACGGCAACGCCGCTCACTATTTCGATCCGTTAAACGTCGGCGACATCACGCGCGCCATTACCGAAGTTCTTGGCAACGAAACACTACGCCGAGACCTGTCTAAACGCGGCTACGAGCAGATCAAGAAGTATTCCTGGATAAAGATGGCCGAACAGACTCACGCCGTCTACGAAGACGTTCTAAAGAGCTAAAGAAAAACACCCTAGTGTCGGGTGTTTGGTTATTATGAGCTTGCCTGGGCAATCGTAATGGTGCGTTCGTGACCTTCGCCCTCAGAGAACGTGCGAATATCTTCGTATTCCGTTGCTACTTGGTGAACGATGCGGCGGTCGGCAGGGTTCAAATGCGCAACGTGTGAATCACCAGTTCGGCGAACTTCTTCGATCCAGACACGCGCTTCTTTAGCGACGCGTTCAGCGCGTAGCTTTTTGTAGTCAGCGATGTCAATGTTAACGCGCCAGACAGCGGCGTCTTGATTGCGAAGCACCGTTGAAACGAGATATTGCAAACTGCGCAGTGTCTCGGCGTTACGGCCAATGAGTAGGCTATTAAGTTCGGTTGAAGGGACAGCAAGTTCAATAACGTCATCGTCAGTAGACGCGACAACTTCGACGTTGATACCAAAAAATGACAATAAGTCTGCCAGATATTTCTGTGCAAATTCGGTTGACTGCTGCTTGTTCATTAAACCTCCTTATTTTTGCGTGGGGTATCTTTTGCAGTGATGCGCGTTACCTTTGTAACGGTCGCCTCTTTGGCCTGTTTCTCGCGGGCTTTGGCTGTGGCTTTTTTGCCTTCTTTTTTAATGCCCTGGTCAGCGATCTTATCCATTTCTTCGGCGTCGCGCTTTAGCAGGAAGTGTTGTTGAATAGCGGCGAAGACGTTTGAAGTGACATAGTAAAGCGCTAGTGCACCAGGGAGGCTCAGCATAATGAATAGCATAAAGAATGGCATGATTTTCATCATCTTGCTCATCATAACGGCGTTCAGCTCGGCCTGGTCGGGCTGTTTACCTTCAGCGGCTTCAGACATAACGTCGCGGAATCGCTTGGTACTACCAGCTTGTGGTGAGGTTTGTTTTGTAATTATGTACTGGGTGTACGCTGCGATCAGGGCGAGGATCACGAGGAAGATGTTGACGCCAGCCGGGCTAATCGCGTGTGCTGTCAGGTCAACAATACCGAGTAGTTTTTCGTTAAACTGTTCTGGGTGATCAATCAGTGCGCGAATTGGCGGGAAGTTTTCCATAAAGTCGTACGTAAACTCCGCAATCTGGTCGCGGTGCAGCGTGAAAATCTGAATCACTTGGTACAAGGCAATAAAGATAGGCAGTTGAATCAATAGAATCAGGATAGAACGAAACGGTTTGACGTCGTGTTTTTTGTATAGCTCAAGCATTTGCATGCTTTCAAGTTGTCGGTTGCCCTTGCTACCTTTTTTAATCTTTACCAGTTCTGGCTGCAGTTTACGCATCGCCTTAACTTGGTGTAGTTGTCGAACAACCAGTGGCCACAAGGCAAAACGGATCAAGATCGTAAACAGAATAAGGGCGATACCGAAGTCACCGCCAGGAATAATGCTATACAGCCCCATCAATAAGTTAAAAATTGGTTGGACAATGAATGTCTCGAAAATGTTCATGTAAGGTGAGCCTCTTTTAGTAAATCTATCGTGTATGTAGCCATACTATATCCGTAAGATTATATCATTTTCAGACTGTTTTATACAGTCCGGCCTTCTCGAGAAGCGTATCAAGCTGCCCCTTTAGATCGGGGTACGGAATATCTTTCAAATCCGGTGATGTACAGATAACAACAATATCATAGACATTATTAAGTTGGTCCAGGTGCACGCGAAGGTATTCGTAGATGCGTCGGCGGATACGGTTACGGCCAATCGCGCTCTTTATAACCTTTTTACTAACCACTACTGAAAATCGTGGTTTTGAGCGGTGTGTATTGATAACCGATTTAATAGTTAAGGTCTGTGAGCGAACAGCCTTGCCGTTGGTGTAGACATAGCGAAGGCTATTGTGGCCGTGAAAACGCAGAGGTGAGGGAATCATAATTATTAGTATAGTCGATTAATGGTTGTATGGAGTCTGTAATAAAAAAGCACCGCGTCTTTCGATGCGGTGATTCTTATTAGACAGTTAGTTGAGCGCGGCCCTTGTTGCGGCGGCGCTTAAGAAGTAGCCGTCCAGCCTTTGTCGCGATACGAGCACGGAAACCGTGTGTACGAGCGCGGTGGCGAGTGTGTGGTTGGTGAGTTCGTTTTGGCATATCTCAATAATCTTATCAAATTTACCTCTATTATTCAAGCACTAGCGTCAGACGACTATACAAAGTTGCTTGATTTTTCTAAAAATAGTGACGTTGTATATAAACTTATCCCCTGATTCACCCCTTTTATCCACAGTTTAACAGAGGTGGCGAATAATTGTGTACAACTCATACCCCTTTACGCCCCTCTTTTTAATAAGTCACTCAGGGGTTGTGGAAAACTCCGTTTCTGCCGTATAGTAAAGGGTAATCAAGGAATCAACTGTTGACGGGGAACAAGGTAAAGTATGAATGCGTTATGGCAAAGTGTTTTAGGCGAAATCGAACTCACTGTTTCGCATGCGACGTATACAACGTGGTATAAAAACACAGAACTAGTGAGTCATAACGACGAAGAGCTTGTCATCGCCGTTCCTAATATCTTTGCCAAGAAACAATTTGAAGTTAAATTTAACGATCAGATTAAAAAAGTACTAGCTAATAACGGTGTCGAACCAAAGCGAATTACCTACACAATCATCGTTGCTGGCAAGAAAACCCGTGTTAACCGCGAAACAACACTAGATAACGTCGATAATAGCTCGATGGCCGATGCGCTTATCCCTCAACATAATACTCAGACTTCTTCACAAATCGGTCGCCCAACCTCCGGACTATCAGTAACCGGAAACCTTAACCCTCGCTACACCTTCGATAACTTTATCGTTGGATCAAGTAACGACCTCGCCTACACAGCCAGTCGTGCCGTTGCGGTCAACCCAGGTATCAAATATAACCCGCTGTATTTCTATGGTGGTGTTGGACTTGGTAAAACTCACCTTATGCAAGCAGTCGGTAATGAGATCATGAAACTCAATCCCGCAGCCCGCGTCTTGTATGTCAGCTCTGAAACATTCGTTAATGAATTCCTTGACTACATTCGGTTCAAGAAAAAAGGCTTCTCTGATAAGTACCGCAATATTGATGTATTGATCGTTGATGACATGCAATTTATCGCTAACAAAGAAAAGACTCAAGAAGAGTTCTTCCATACCTTTAACTTCCTACACCAAAACAATAAACAAATTATTATCAGTAGCGACAAACCACCTCGCAGTATCCCAACCCTGACCGAACGTCTCCGTAGTCGATTTGAAATGGGTATGTCTATTGATGTGCAGATGCCTGACTTTGAAACGCGCTGCGCAATCCTGAGTGCCAAAGCCTCACTATCTGGAGTTGAACTAAACACCGAAACAGTCGAATACCTGGCGACCAATATCAAAACCAACATCCGTGAACTTGAAGGTGCCTTAAATCAATTACTTGCCTACGCCGAACTACATGGTATTGAGCCGGACATTACAACCGCCGAAGGATTACTTGGGAATGTTCGTCAATCTCGCCCACAACACTTAACGAGTAAACAAATCATTGATCGCACTGCCAAACACTTCCAGCTTCAAACCGAAGAAATGTGTAGCGTCAAACGCGACAAACACATTGTCGTCCCACGCCAGATCGCGATGTACTTATTACGAAGTGAACTACATTTAAGCTTCCCGAAGATTGCCGGTGAACTGGGTCGTAAAGACCACACGACAGCGATTCACTCAGTCGAAAAGATCGAAAAAGCCATCAAGCTTGATTTCGTTATTCGTGAACAAGTCGCCTCGATTCGGGAGAAATTATATGCTTAAACAACTCGCGTATGTGACCAGTCCTGCCCTTTTTACCTGGGTAAAAAATGTGTACAGTCTGGGTATAGCAAAGGGTACAAACGGTGCGCAGTTACCCACAACCCAACCACATACTGATACTTACCCACTCACTCCAGTTCACAAGTCCCCAGTTGTACAACGCTTTATACACCAATTTAAAACCCACTTATCCCCGTCAAAAATCAGTCATTTCAATCCGTTAAATAACCACTTATACCCATTATCCACAGCACCTATTAACAACCAGAACGAAAGAAAAATTGGAAAGGAATAACACAATGGAACTTACAGTAACTCAAGAAAATTTCGCCCGAGCTTTGTCAGCAGTGGGACGAGTCGCAAGCAATAAGACCGGACTTCCAATATTAAGTAACATCCTTTTGCGAACAGATGGTAATAGATTATTGGTTGCTGCTACCAACTTAGAGATTGCCACAACGCAGTACATTGGTGCCAAAATAACCAAGCCTGGTGCAATCACTGTCCCTGCCCGTTTAATATCTGAATTCGTTAGCTCTCTTCCAAAAGATTCAATCGACCTCAAAATCGTTAATAGTAATATTCATTTAACGTCTGGTAAGTTTCATTCAGTTATTAATGGTGTCATTGCTGATGAGTTCCCTGAACTTCCAACCATTAACGAAGATTCTTCTATTAGCTACACAATAAATACAGATGATTTCAAACAAGCCGTTAGTCAAACGATCATCACGGCTGGGTCTGATTCAACTCGTCCAGTACTAACGGGTGTCTATTGGCACTCACATGAAGGTCAACTGTACTTAGCTGCAACTGATGGGTACCGTCTATCAGAGCGCCGCCTTGTGGAAACCTCTAGCGAAGTATCGGCCATCATTCCCGTTCAAACACTGCAAGAAGTGTTACGAACTATCGTTGATGATGCCGACACAGTGGATATCTTGTTCGACGAAACACAGGTTCGCTTTAGAATTAACGAAGCCGAAATCATTAGCCGCCTAGTTGATGGCAACTTCCCTGATTACCGGCAGCTTATTCCTGCTAAGTCGGATATTAATGCCACAGTTAACAAGCAAGAATTTGTCCGTGTCACTAAAATCGCTGGCCTCTTTGCACGTGAATCTGGTGGAAGCGTCACTGTAACAGTCGATGCCGATAATAAATCAGTATCTTTGCACTCTATTGCCTCTGAATATGGTGAAAATACTTCAGAACTCACCACTTCGGAAGTTGAGGGTAGCGGACAAGTGACTTTGAACTCTCGTTATTTGTCAGAAGCGCTGTCTGTTATTGACGATGACACGCTAGAATTTAGCTTTAGCGGTAAATTATCACCGTGTATCTTGAAATCAGTTAAAAAGGACACCAATTACTACCACGTCATCATGCCGCTAAAGAGTTAATTCTTTCACATGGCGATCGTCAGTAAATTGGTGGTACAAAACGTCCGCTCGCACGAGCAGTACGAAGTATCACTTGTCCCCGGCGTGACAGTTATTACTGGCCCAAACGGCAGTGGTAAAACAACTATCCTAGAATCGATCTATATTGCTCTTCAAGGCACCTCCTTTAAAGGTGTCGATAAAGACGTACTGAAATCAGACAGCCCGTGGTGGAAGATTGACTTGTTGTTGGATGATCAAGACAAACGAACCGTCAAATTCGACCCATTAAAAGTCACTGCGAAAAAGCAATTTGTCGTTGATGGTAAAACGTCGGCTCGCTTAGCACCAAAAAACAAATACCCTATCGTTTTATTTGAACCTGAAGATCTGCGCCTGCTAAACGGCTCCCCTGCTCGCCGCCGTCAGTTTATAGATCGCTTCATTACCCAGTTAAACCCGTTGTACGGTACCTCGCTTCGTAAATATGAACGTGCACTCAGGCAACGAAACAATCTGCTGAAACGCTTTAATACGTCGCCGGATGAATTATTCGCGTGGGACATCACACTGGCCGAACACGGTGCGTATATTATCGAACAACGAATTGCCTTTATTGAAAAGATTAACAGTCAGCTGGATGATGCCTACCATGACATCGCTGATTCAGACGACGAAGTATCAGTTCATTATTCACATACCTTTGTTGGTGACACCAAGCAAAAGATTTTAGCTGAATTACATGCGCACGTTGAACGTGACAAAATGCTCGGTAATACCTCTGTCGGGCCACACCGCCACGATGTCATGTTTGAACTCAACCATTCCCCTGCGCTTTCGAATGCCTCACGCGGCGAAGTACGAACGATTATTCTGGCGCTGAAGTTTTTGGAAGTTGATATTATCGAACGGTTAACAGGATTAAAGCCACTTATTTTGCTGGATGACGTGTTTTCAGAGCTTGACCCTGCAAGGCAACAAGCTTTAAGCGATAGAACTCGCGACTATCAAATTATTATGACCAGCACCCACATTACGAGTGGGCAGGTGAAGTTCAAACATATTAATTTATCCTAATATAGATATATTAGTGGTCATCTTTGTCGTAGGCCTGTTGGTATACAGGTTGATTGCCGGATTCGGGATAGATGAGTATGTACATGTCATTAACATATATATATTTGCCGACGACAAGATACCGCGTCCCGCTATTAGCTATTAGGATAAAACGAATCTCACTCGATTTATCGGCTGCGTTATAGGTAATTGAGACGCTTGTTTTTTCAATCGTTACATACGTTAATTTTTCGCCGGTATAGGTTTTTACAAAATTTGAAAATTCTTGGTCGAACTTTCTTACTTGAAGTGCTGAAAGTGTTGTATTTACCAGTGCATCAATACCGTAGACGGTTGACGTGCTTTTAGTTGCAGTGGGTGTTTTTGGAAGGTTGCTTACTTCAATAGGCATAACGTTTTGTTTACTAGTGGCAAATGCTATTAATGACACGACTGCAATGAGCGCAATAAATGCCCCGACTGCGATAATAATTCGTCTTTTAATAATGGTATTTTCGTTCATAAACTAAGGATCCTGAATGATATACGTTATTGGATATTTTTCGGGGGTATAGCCGTTAATAAGGGCGAGTCTTGCAGTAATTTCGGCTTGATAGGTTGCTATAGATGCATCTCGTCCGGCAACCATGTCCTCGCGTGTTAGGAATATAGTAGCCACAAGCGAGACAGAACCTTTTCCATCTGGTGTGGCGTTCAGTGTTGATTTGATAACGTATGAATCCGTCGACAGAGGTGTGGCGTTTGCAACGGGGTCATTAACTACCGCAGGTTTATCATCTTGTCGTTCAAGTATGATATTTTTGTCTTCATCGCTTAGTAGCGAGTCGTCATTCTTTGGTATGAACGTATAAGTAAATGTATCGATAGCATATCCATCATTTGAGGTGATATCTTGAAGTGTTATGGTGTAAGTTCTCTCAGACACCATGTTTTGATATAGATTTATGACAACTGTTTTATTGAAGTGGTTCACGGATGCGACGATACCAGCGCCATGATCATCGAACTTAATCGCTGTATTTGAAATCGTACGATTTGTTTGTATCTTAATAGTTGGACTTTGTATCGCCACCCTATCGCTTGATGGTGATATCGACAGGATAGAAAATGTAAAAAAGTAAAAATAGACTAACCATCCAATTAAAGCGACTGCAATCACGATAGTCGTAACGATAATCGGTTTTTTATAACGTGCTATATCCATATATTATCCTTTCGGTGAAACATATCCATATGCTTCGTTAGGCCAATAAGTAGAGTTTTCACTCTTCTTTACTTGGCTATTTTCTTTACCGCTCACACCATTACTATAGCCTTCATTTCCACCGATAGTAGTCATGACGGTTGGACTCGATGCAGATATAACGATATTCGTGTGGTATAGGTCGGTCGCATCTCCATAGACGGCTATATCGCCTGGCTGCGGAGTGTATGCTCCATCATTTAGATGCCATTCAAACTTGTCACCCTTTTTTCCAAGTTCCATAAGTTGACGTACAACGGCAAAATATGGCTGAGTCTCGTCGTTAACAGGATAGCCGGCATCTTTATAAATCCAACTGACGAACCATGCACACCATTCACCGGAGACACCATAGGTGTAGGTAAGGTAGTCACCACCTGTCTTTTTCTGGCCACTAACCCATGATGCATATTCTGCTTCGGCGGCTTTGACGACCTTTTCACGAATAGTTCCAGTCAGAGCGCCACAAGCACCTGATGCAGTTTGTGCTGCGCTACCGCTATATTTGTCAAAAATTGCTTGCCCGCTCTTTACACGTTCGGCTGCAGTCGAGTCGATATTTCCAGGTATTTCAAAGTTATATACCCAAAGGTTTGAAGCACTCTTGATAGAAGTTTGTTTTTTTAGCGTTTCCCATTCGTTATCACCAACAGTCCCATTCTCAATATACGATACTGTTTTGCTTCTGATTTGTCGTGAAGTGGATGATTCCTTGAAAAGGAAGTCTAGTTCATGAAGGAGCATCTTGTCATTTGCATCGACAGGCATACCAGCAGGGACAAATCCACCAGATTCAGAGACACCGCTACCGTACGAATTGGAGTAATACGTCGCCATGACTTCGGGTATTTTAGAGTTAAGGTACGCAACGACACCTTTTTCTGGACTTGGGTCAGATCGACGACCAAATGTCCATTGGACAATTCCCCACCCACCGTTTGGGAATGACTGACTCATCTCTTGTCGTGTTGGGCTAAAGCCAGATTCATTTTGGATATTTCCAGCAACGCCGGCAGCTTGCTCTGGTGTGAGTCCTTTTGCCTTTAGATAGTTAAATACTTTTTCGCGGTTATCAGTCCCTGTGAGGCTTGCAACCGAGCTATTCGTTGTCGAACAAGCGGTATCGCATGGATCATAGTAAAGGATTGAGTTTGCACTATAAAAATCAGTATCACATGTTTTCGTTGGTGCTTCTTGCGCGGATACAGAAGTAGAAAACGACAGGATTACAACCAGCGCTATAGTAAATAGGCTAATGCGTCGTAGTATCATTCAAATCCCCCAATACCATTTTTCGTTAAATACTCAGCTGGATTGATAAATACCCCAGTCGGGTTTTTTGTGTAGCCGGCATAAGCTGCGGGGTCTGTGACCGCATCAACCCTTAATTCGAAGTGGAGGTGTACTCCAGTGGATTGCCCGGCACTTCCCATCTTTCCAATAACTTGACCAGCGGTGACCGTATCACCAACCTTTACTGTGATATCTTGTGAATACATGTGGAGGTATTGGCTAACAAGGCCATCAGCATGCTGAATTTGAACCGTGTTATTTCCACCACTATCGACATCAATAACGGTGCCATCTTGGAAAGATTTAACGTCACCGCCACCGGTAAAATCGAGTCCTTTGTGCCATGTCGAACAACCGGCACAAGGTGAGCTTCGTGGCCCAAATCCATCAGAGATCCGAAACCCTTCATTAACAGGGAGTACGACGGTTCCTGATTCAACAGTTGTATCAGTGGCCATTTCTTCGTCATCCATGGCGGAGTTGACGGTTTGATCGATAGTAAAGACACGGAAAGCACTTGCTTTGTCGCTCGTCTCCATACATGTCTTGCCCATAAGGAGGTCAGGGTTATCAGATTCTTCGCCTGTTTCTCCCCAACCTTCTGTTCGATCGACGCAGTATTTCAAGAAATTTTTGTAGTCATCGCTTTTTGCGACACCGGCATCAGTAATGTGGTTGTTAACAAGCATGTAGTTGAGAGTACTTTCGGAGTCCATTGCTAATTCCGACTCTGTTAATCCATAGCGAACATTACAGAATACGTCAGCAGCAATATTGAGTTCGGCGTACCCTTCATCGGTACACTGATTGAACCTATCTGGGTTATATGTTCCAGCGGCGTAGGTCGAAGGAATAATTGACGATAAAGTTGTCGAGAAGAATTTAGGGATGGCGGCAAGTGCTGCTGGGACGCTAGTAGCGCCTGTTGTAAGTGTTGGATTAAGTGTTCTTGCAAAAGATCCAAGGAATGAATATTGATTCATGACGTCAAGTGGTGTGTCTTTTGCTTCGTATACTCCCTGTGCAATATACTCGTTCTTTACAGTATTGGTCTTCGTGAGGTAACCCTCAAGCTCATTAGGGGCAAGCGGCTTTAGGCCACGCGACTGCGCCATACCACCAAGCAGAGCACTTGTTCCAGCGAAGGCAGCATCACCTGAGTCGACTCCCTTTGTTTCTGGGCCAACAACCTTACCGGCGATAATATCAGCTAATGCTGCTTGAAGGAATGGAAGCGCCATACCAATAGCCAATGATGCACCTATAGAGATCGCCGTTGTTGCGCCGAAACTTCCGGCAGCCGCCGCAATACCAACGACAAGTCCGGCACCGCGTACCCACCAGCTTTGAATGACGCCACATGTTCCGCGGATATTGTCTTTCCCACCAACAGCACTAGCTACAGAATTCGTAACGCCGGATAGCGTTCCGGACAAACCACCACCAACCATATACTGTTGAGATCGAGTAGTTAGCACAGGTGCTTCGTTATAGGCTGCGACTTTGTACCCAGGGGAATCAAAGGCACTCTTTTTGTAGAATGGATTGTCGCGCTCTTTGGCATTGTCTTGAGATTCCTCGACGCTTGCGCCAGTCGTCGTACTTAACTCATCGGTGATTGTTTCCCGGGTGTCTGTTGCGGTAAGGATATTGCCAAGGTATTCAACTTCTTCAGGTGTTGCCGTACCGGCTTTTATGGCATCAGCGGTTCCTAGAAATACCATTGCATATTGCCCAAGTTGTACCGAGCGGGTTGCCTTGGAGGCGGCAGAGACAGCTCGTGCCGTATTGTAGACTGTACAGGCAGAGTCGGCTGCACCGACAATAGAGAGGCCCTTTAGTGCAGAACCACCAACACTCAAGACGCCAGTCACTGCTTTGGCACCCGTCGCCTTAACCGTTGCTGCCCTAGTATTTAGCATGTCATTTTGAGCAACAATTTCGCTAAACTTAGGATCTGATTCGATTATCTTATTTTTACCGTCCATGACATAGCGTTTGCCGTCGCCGTCTGTGCGAACACCATTTCCATTTGATATATCGTCACCGGCAGAGTTTTTAGCTAACGATTCATCAAGTTCTTCAACTGTCGTACCAGCTAGTTTGTTTGTTTTTGATGTCTTGAATTTTTCCTTAAACACCTTCATCGCTGTTGAATCACTCAAGCTCGCATAAATTGGATTATGAATCTTGTTGAGTGCGGACCTCACGACTGGATCGCGCCGTTGATTAATCAGATCTTGAGGGTCCTTGATATCAACACCATTTGGGGCAACCATCGAGGTTACCTTTTGGCGTCCAAATCGTCCTTCTTCAGCCTCTACGGTAAAGCCAGCCTTCTTGAAACGTTCGACTTGTTTTTTAGACATACTCGCAAACTGACAGCGAATTTTCACTGAATTACTACAAACACTTGCAGGAGCCTGTAGGTTTTTTAGTTTCGCTTTAAATACGGCGTCGGACCGAATATCATATGCGGCCAACTGATCATTAAGGTCAGAAGTTAAGACTTCTTTTAGCTGAATGATACCAAGTCCCGGTGAAAGAAGTATTGAAAAAATGCCGCCTCCACCCAGTACCATACCTAAAATTAGTCCAAGAGGCCCCTTTTTCTTAAACAGGCTCTTAAATGTGATTTTTTGAGCCTTTGAACTACCGCTTGGCTTATAAAAACCATTTGCTAGACTTGTATCGTCTGGGTTTTCTTCGGCTTTGCGAACAGAGTCCTGGTTCTTGGGATCATTCGCGAACTGCTCCGCTTGATCAATGCCACTTCCTGTATACCCTGCCCCTATTCCCTCGCGGTACGCCTGTTCGCCAGGATTGTAAGCACTATCCTGTTCATCTTTATTAGTTGGAGGCATTGTTGGGGTTGGAGACGCCATAATTGCTTTCTATTATACCCTACCGACTAGGGGTTTTGACTATAGGCCACTCCCCTGTCCAGGGTTTTGAACTTGTGGGTTGGTTGTAATAAGGCGTTGTTCGGTTTGGCTAGCCTGAATATTGATATGAACGTGGCTTTGACCGGCAAAGAACAAACCTTGCCCGATTGGGAAGTTCGCTAGGCGCTTCTTCTCTTCCTCGGTTAGTTTAAAGACGTCAGAAAGTACATCAACGGCGCTAGAAGACTGCTTTAGTAGTAGCTGCATCGAGCTGTTGGCGACAATTGCGCGGCCCATTTTACTCCCCATGAAGTCTTCGACGTCCTGGGTGATAGTAGTTAGTCCGAGTGCGTACTTACGGGCGCGCTTTGCCAGGCTGAACAAGAAGTTCGCCGAGTCGTCGTATTTCATCAGTTCCCACGCTTCGTCAACGATCAACATGCGCTTTTTGCGGTCAGTACGAACGATATTCCAAATGTGACTCAGGACAATATACATCGCAACTGGACGAAGCTCGTCTTCTAGGTCGCGAATATTAAACACAACCATTGGGTTATTGATATCGATATTAGACTGCTGGCTAAAGATGCCAGCGAAGGTTCCTGTTGTGTATTTGCGCAGGCGCTGAGCTAATTGTGGGCCGGTACCACCCATGTGAAGTAGTGTATCGTATAGGTCAGAAATAGTTGGCGGTGGTGAGTTGTGAGTCAGTGGATCGCTAGTAATACCAACGCGGGCGTACGTATCGATCAAAGCTTGGTCGAGGTCAGCCTCTTCAACCGGGTTAAGTGTCGACATGGCAGTTCCGTTGGCAGCAACCTGTGTACCACCCAGCATTAGGCGGAACAGTCCGTGTAACGTCACGAGGTTTGCACGTAGTGCATCTTCGGCTTCGTCACTGTCGATAACCCGTGGAAGGTCGAATGGGTTGATGCGTGTGCTCGAGTTTAGGCTAAGGCGAACATAACTACCACCAACCGCTTCGGTAAGTTTCTGATATTCGTTTTCGGGGTCGATGATGATAATTTCAGTTCCTAACATCATGCTACGCAGCGCTTCGAGCTTCACAGTAAACGACTTACCTGCACCGGATTTAGCAAACACAACCATGTTGGCATTTTCTAGTTTGAAACGGTCGAAAATAACCAAGCCATTATTGTGCATATTAATGCCATAAAGGATGCCGGTATTGTCTGTCAGGTCGGCGCTTGTGAATGGGAAGCTGGTGCTAATCGCACCGGTGTTCATATTACGGCGAATCTGTAGCTGGTCAGACATTTGGGGAATAGTGCTATTAAGGCCCTGTTCTTGTTGAGATGAGGCAACTTTACTAAAGACGAGTTGTTGTCCGAAGAGTGTTTCGATCTTATTTTGGACAAAGCTTAGTTCATCAAGACTGTCTGCGTACAATGTGACGTACAGGCCAAAACGGAAGAATCGCTCTGCGCCGAGTTGAATCTGGTCACGCAGTTCCTCTGCGTCACTAATCGCAGCTTCAAGCCCTGGGTCGCGGGTCTTTCCTTTTTCGTTGTTAATTGAGGTGCTTGCCTCGAGTTGTGTTACCTTTTTGCGAAGGTTGTTAAGGACGACCTGTGAATCGACAGGATAAATATACATACTGACGTCCAGTACTTCGTCAATATTGATCAGTGAACTTAACCAACCTGTATAAATTTGACGAGGATATCCATAGACGTAAAGAGTCCGGCCGTATTTTGTCCCAAGACGGAAGTATGAAGAGTGGATCTCGATACTACTTGGGGCAATCAGATCGCGTAGTGTTGAAACGCCTTTTAAGAATGCCTGTTCGACTTCGGCTTGTTCGCGCGCGCGTTGCTGCGCTGCAATATCGGTTGCGGTTTGCTTGGCCATTATTGGGTCACTCCTGGCGGTTGGTTCAGATTATTGTTCTGGTTTGGTGTGCTGGCTGGGCCACCCTTGGTAGTGTAAACACCTGTGGTTGTCTCGAAGTCACCGAGTGGCTGACGAACGGCTGTGTCGGGGTTGTAGAAGTTGTAATACAACTCGCCGAGTGATTTAGTATCGAGCTGCACGCTTTGAATGCCGATCTGGAACATACCAGCAATTACATTGTCGACACGGTTCTTAATCTCGTCCTTAGCTTTTTGGTACGCTGCCGTATCAATACGGGTAACCGTATTTTTAGGACGGGCAAACAGCTTGCCGAAGAAACCCTTCCCTTGTTCGATGAAGTTAGCACTGTCCCCGAGTGGGAAGAACGGTACCACGATGTAAAACGATTTCTCCATGATATTAGCTTCCTGTGCAAGAACATCAATATAGTTCATATAGTCGTCCATCAAAACGCCGAGCAGCATATTATCTTGGTTGCGGCGCAGTAGCGCTAGTTTATCAAGATAGACGCTAATATCAACTCGCTGTGAACGGACAAGGATCTGTACTGGGAAATTGAGTGAGTTGAGGAAGTTTTGATAGCTGTATTCAACTCCTTCGCGCTCTCGTTCGCTCATCAAGTCGAAGTTAATTGATTTACACGCAACCACCGCTCGCATCGAGCCGTCGATCATAATAACCATATTGTCACGCACTTCAGAGAGCTGAAGTGTACTTTGGGTTGAGTTCGGGTTAGATGGAACGGGCTTACTTTGTCCGCCAGAGGCGATATTGGCAGCTTGTTGGGCGGTTGGGGTTGGAGTTGTGGCGCCAAAAGGAACCGCTTGAGATACGGGTGCGGTAGCCGGCGGCCCTGATGGGGCTGGCTGATTTAAAAACGGATTGTTTGGCTGCATAGCCTTGCTCGTCCTATTCCCACTCTCGGTGCCATGATTTGTACCGAATTATCGCAACGATATCACTACCTCTTCGGACATATCGTGTTCTTTTTCTTGAATACGATGCGCTTCACGGGCAATTGTCTCGATTGACAAGTCAGGGTTATTTGCAAGGTTTATTATATCAGCTGACAACGGTTTACTGCTAGTGGTTGGCGCAGTTTGTGGTGGCGGAATTGGGATTGACTGTGTAGCCTGGTGAGATGGATCGTTCATGGGCTGTATAACCATCTGTTGAATCGTTGGATATGGGTTGTACGTGGGTGTCGGTGTTTCTATGGCGGGTACAGGAACAGCATAGACTGTTGCCGGGTTTTGTGGTGTTGCCATAGGCTGTGGCTGTGGTGCTAATGAGTCTATGGGTGTCGTAACTGCCACAGGCGCCGCTGGAATGGCCTGAATTGGCTGGTGCATACGGTCAATCGCCTCTTGACGTGCACGACCGGCTTCTTTGTTCATGATTGTATTAAAGGTTTGCGCAACCGAACCCGTACCATCTAGGACGTCTTCTGCACTTTGGGCTTCGACAAAGATATCGTTATTAATAATAGTGCTTGGAGATTGAGCGCTGGCCCCTTCTCCACGAATAGCCCAACCCTGCGAGTCGACGATACTAGCAAGGTAACTAAAGCGTTGCTGGGCGTCGTCTTGCGAGATATTTTTCATTCGCTGTATCTCGACAACCCTTGGTGTCGTGATTTCAATAAGTGACTCGATGCCATCTGGATCCCAGAGGCGTTTGTGCGGCTTTAGGTAGAAAGAAACAATCGCTGCAAGATAGATTTCCATTGGTTGATCTTTACGTAGCGGCAGTGCAAGTGCACCAAAAAGCAGCATAACCGGCAATGGAATGATTGCCAAACCAATGAATAGACGAGATAGTCCCCACGCAGCGACACCTGCTAGGGCAACAATAATGAGGTAGATAAACTGTCGGAAACTAAATGGACCGATGAGTTTATCGTCTGCCTCGACGTCTTGGGGTACTTTGTAGGTAGCCATAATAGGTTTAGTATATCAGTCTTGTGGTTACATGTTAATGCGCCACATAGAGCCTGTTATGGCCGACCTCGACGCTCTATTTCATCAAGTGCATTCAGCCCTACTTCCGTCATTGCAGTCCGACCACTCGCGGCATCTTCAGCAATAGATCGCTCTTCAGCTGCTTGATGGATGATTTTAACCTCATGGTCTGAAAGATTTTGGATGCCGCCAACATTATTAATCACTGTTTGGTAGTGGTCTGCGCTGCCATCGAGGCGCACTCTGGTTGGCGAACCGTTACCACTCGCAGAGCCAACTGATGTGGCGGTGTTGGCAGGAGATACTGGGCCTGTAGAATTATTTGCAGCAGGAGGGGCGTTTATGACAGAGGGGGTGCCTGTAGGCGCGCTGGCCGCAGGACTAACAAGGCTCTCTATTTGGGCATTTGCTTCTGTATTACCAGCAACCCTACCATTAATTTCGCTAGATCCGCGAATACCATCTGCAGCCGCACGAAGTGCAACCATGAGCGACGGATCACCCTTACTTGCTTTATCTTGAGCTATTCTTATAACACGCGCCCTTGCATCGTTGTGCATACCAGCAAATGATTCTGCTGTGTACTTACCTTCACGGATTCCGCTTTCTATTGAATTATCGAGATCGGCTGGTGATCCAATCTTGGCCTGATCAATCTTATCCAGCGTTTTACCACCTAGTGAAGGATCTTTTTTTGCATGGCCGTTGGCTGCAACACCTTGAGCGATTGTTTGAGAGAACTTCTGTAGGCTGCCCCCAGAGGCTTCAACAAGTTGATAAATATCACCCATACCGCCGGTTCGCATTTGTTCTTGGATTGCCGCTTTTTGCATTGTATTGCCACTGTACGTCTTGCCATCTTTTGTGACTGAGCCTGTCGTTGCCAGTTCTTGACGCTGTGATCCGCTGAGTTGTGCATCCTCGATCACTATCTTTGACGCATTTACTTCATCAACCTCGAATTTATTCTCAGCGCTAATTGCATTTGCAAGAACACGCTGAGAAGCTTCTCCATTTGCTTCGGATGTCAATGATCCGCCTGCAGCAGCATTTCTGAAACTATCGTTAGTTTTTGCCTGGCCTGCTAGGTATTCAGCGTTAGCACGGTTTGTTTCACCTTCACGACCTGCGGCAATACCTTTTCGACGTGCACCAAAGCGGACGAATGCCCCACGACCGAATTGACTCGCACCGCCAAGTGCTCGCCTGTTGCGCATATTATTCTGGTCTTTCTTAATTGCCTCGGCACCCTTGCGCATTCGGTCAAATGGACCCTTGTTTGGATTATTAATAACACCACCGAATCGATTCAGCACACCACCAGCGGTCTTCATGACAAGTGGTGTAAGGGCTAGCGGCAAGATTGAAATCAGGGCACCCATAATCTGTACTACTACATCACCTGGTTTTGCTGATTGCATAATGATAGTGGAAGCCAGGGCGGATACACCAAAAAGACCTGCAATGATTGGGTACATAAGGAGTAGTGTTGTTAGTAGTTTTCGCCATTTTGTAAATAAGTCCTCTGTATTTGGTAGCAGAAACGCAACGAATGCCAAGGGTGAAACGACGATAAGAAGAATAATAAGTGCCTGTCGAAGTGTGAGTACTAAGAAGACAGTAATGATTGCAACAAGTGCTGCGATAAGTGCGGGTAGTAGTGCTGCGATGCCAACGTAGTACAGTATACCCACTACCCCAACTCCACCGAGGACTTTACCGATGATTCCTTGCCAGCCATCGCCGGTACTCAGTGCATCGGTTGCAACTTTTGCATCCGGAATTGAACCTGCAATTCCTTCAAAAATAGACACCATTGAAGCCCCTGCAATATTGGAAAGGTCGACAGCAACTGCACATACCCAATAAGAAACGTTCACTAAAATAGCCGCAATGACCAATCTTGGCAACAATTTCTTTACGCCGTAATTGCTAACACCTAAACTTGTGAGCTGAGAAAAGATAATAATAAGGAACGCAATAACAAACGCAATGTTTGCAATACTGCGCATCGCGGACCATGCATTATACAGACCTTCCCCACCAGTGCCTGTTGTGAGGAGTGGTTGCACTACGAGCAAGCCACCAACAAACGTGTACGCTCCGTCAACAATACCACCCATAAAATTAACCACAGGACAGATAATCCAGCCGATGCCTTCAATAACACAGGTAGTACGATCTTGCGCCTGTGTGTCTGCGTCCGTAGCGACATCACCAGCTGCATTAAAATACTTAGGCTTGCTGTCTTCCGACCCAGCTATCCATACGTCTCCACCGGCCGGGACGGTAATATTGGAATAAGATAGTTTCATATCACCATTTGTCCACCCTGCATCACCACCAAGACCCTGTAGAATAATTGCATCATTGTAAACAATATCGAGCTTGTATGTTCCGCTGGCTAACTTAGGGATTGTAAGCTTGCCATTGCTGAGGGTGTACCAGTCGGCTGCACCCTTTGCCTCTAAGTTAGTTTTACCACTCAGCTTGATCGAGGTAATGCCATCCTGCTCGAGTAGCCCAGTTTTTAGTTTCGCTGGAACCAATGCATTTTCACGTAAAATACCGAGCTTGCCGTATATCGTTCCAGTTTGAGCTGTCGTCCCGTCATCACCGGTAATTTTGTCTGCAACTTGTTCTGGAACAAGACTCTGCTCTGCTTTTGTATAGCTACATAAGTTTATGTTAAAGGGTTGAGTCTTATTATTACCCTTTGCTGTAATGTCGATGCTGTATATTTTGTCCTTGTTGTTACACGTACTCGAAGAGGTGGACTTTGGGGCTGCATAGCCCATATTTTCAAATTCCCCACCAGCTTTACTGACATACGTAGTGTCGTCTTGTTTGACGAAGGTTATAGAGGTACCACTTCCGCTCTTTCCGCTAACACTCGCCTCACTTACCTTGGAAGGAAATTTAACTACAAACTGATAGTATTGATATGTCTGACCTTGGCCAAGACACATGTCACTCGTCTTAGAGAATGGAGAGGTGTAAGCGACGCTGTCATAGCCAATACAGGACTCTTTTTTGATAGTTGCGGCGGAAACATCTTGAGACGGAAAAAAGGTCGCAAGTGATGCGACCATAAATATTCCGGCTAATAATCGTAGTAAAAATGTTTTAGTTTTTGCAGAGCTCACGCCTACATTTATAGCACAAAACGCCTATGCTTAGTAGTCGTAACCATCATCTGGGGAAATTTTTCCGTCGATGCTATAGGCTACTGGGTAGTAAACCACCGTCTCTCCAGTTAATAGGCGAACTTCTTGGCGAATTGTTTGAAATGTCATGTCTCCACCGATTCGCTCACCGCTCGCTGCGTCGCCACTATAAGCAGTAATGTTTATGAAATCGATAGGGTTGCCTTCGCGGTCAAACCCCTTTTGCCATTCACCACTGTCTTCGTAGACAATCACTCGAGAACTGCTCTTGCCTTCGCCGCCTGTTTGGATAACGCTGTCGGCAACTTGTTGATATTCAGTGTCGATTTCACCGGTGCGTAGGTCTGTTGTGTAGTAGTCTTTGCCTGAAATGATTTTTGCGCCTTCGAATGTGTCTGCGCCGTTCATAGAACCCATCTCGAGGGTTTGCCAGATGTAACCTGGGATCGCCGAGGGGTCATCATACCCAATATCATTGTCGGGTGATGCAACACCCATATTAGGCTTTTTGTCTAATGCAAAAGCAAGTCGATCTCCGTATGGAAGTTTTGCAAACTCACCAATATCGGTGATAGCCTCCATCTCTTCAATAGTTAATGTCTGTTCAAGGACGGCACCTGTAAACTCAGAATTGTTAGTGATCGTCTCGCCGTCAGTGTCGGGCGTGGGCTCTGTTGACGGAGTGATTTCTGGCGCTGGTTCAGCAGGTGCGCTTGATTCCACTGCCTGTGGTGGTTTTTCGCCATTGCTCGAAAGCCCAATTCCAACACCCATTCCTATGCCAGCAAAAAGCATCGCGCCTGCACCAACCGCTATTAGCTTGTTGCGACGAGAGTTGTTCTTTTCTTTAGGGGCTGGTTCACGGTGCTCAGGGAACCCACCAAAACCGGTTGTTTGTTCTGGCGCGATAACGTGACTGATGTGTGCATCGTGATTGAATTGATTGTTGCTAGTTTCTGACACCGCGGTGTTCCTTTTCGCGCTTGGCGACATTATATATGAATGCATCGACTTGGGCTTGTTGCAACTTCAGCGTTTTGCGCGCTTTGTTATCAGTAATATATCACAAAAGTGTAAAAATGTAAATAGCTTACGCTCGAAAACTTGCATTTATCTCGAGAACGTCGTAATTTATAGAGTAGTTATGAATATAAAACAAAAAATACTACATTTTGGTTTTGCTGTGCTAATAGTGTTGGGTGTATCGTCTGTTTTGGTTTCACCTGTGTTCGCCGATTGTGGTGGTGTCGCAACGTCGGTGGTCGACTGTGCGCAAACAGGTACCTCGGGTTCGGGTATCGCCAACACAGGCGTTTGGGGTATCTTGCTTTTAGCAATTAATATATTGACAGCGTTAGTTGCGCTTGCGGCCGTAGGCGGTGTTGTATATGGCGCGGTATTGTACACCTCAGCCGGCGGCAGCCAAGAACAGGTCAAGAAAGCAATGGGAATTATCACAAACGTCGTTATTGGCGTGATTACCTATGCATTGATGTATTCAGTCTCCAACTTCCTTATACCTGGCGGAATCTTCTCGTAATGAAAACGCTTCGGAATATTATTGCACCATTCTTGTTTGTTTTTTTGGTTGCGTCCCCCGTCCTTGCTGTTGTCACTCCCTTCCCTTCGCGCGTGGCTGCGATTGAATGCGAGCAGACCTTTTTAGGAATAACACCGTGGTATCGAGGGTTGACGGAAGTGGTTAACACTAATGGTACCGAGCAATGTGTCATTAGCGCCCCTGCAGACACAAGTGATGGCCTGCAGATATTCATTACTAAAATTGCTCTCAATATTATTGGTATTGTCTTGGCATTAACAGCCTATGTTGCCTTCTTCTTTATTACGTTTGGTGGTTTCCAATTCTTGACCGGTGGTAGCAATGCTGCTCAGATCGAAAAAGCGCGCAAAACGATTCTAAATGCAGTCATCGGACTGGTTATATCGATCGGTGCCGTTGCGGTGGTTAACCTAGTCTTTGGTATACTTGGATAATGAAATATATCTTATTGCAACTCGCTCAAACTATCGATGCGACCGATAGTAATATCCCAACGCTCACTAGTGGTGAGGTTGTAACGAATACACTTAATCTAGCCTATTTCCTAGCAGGTATTATCGCGGTTATTGTGATTATCATCGGTGGTATCATGTACACAACCTCAGCGGGTAACGCTGGGTCGGTTACAAAGGCAAAGAATATGATCTTGTTCTCGGTGATTGGTCTTGTGGTGATTCTTTCGGCCTTTGCGTTAACAAACTTCGTGATTGGGCGATTTTAAAATGATCAAGGGTATCAAGCAGTCGTTGTATGGTCTTGTGGCAGTTTTGGCGATCAGCGTTGCTATGTTTGCCGCCCCAAGTGTTGGCGCTGCCGATGCGCTCTCTGGTGCCTGTGCGGCCGACCCTACTGCGTCGGTGTGTGCAACTCAAACGAACGATTTTAACTCGATTGTTACCATTATCGTCAATACGCTACTTTTCCTGATTGGTGCGATATCTGTGCTGATGGTTATTGTCGGTGCGTTTATGTACACGACGTCAGGTGGTGATAGTGCGCAGCTGACAAAGGCAAAGAATACTATTATCTACTCGATAGTCGGGCTTGTTGTTGCCGCCCTTGCATATGCAATCGTTACCTATGTGGTATCACAATTGTAACAAGTTACCCCTTAACAAACCGTAGTATATCTGCTATAACATTAACAAGAGATTCTATAAGAAAGGAATATCACAAATATGAAAATTTCAAAAAAAGCGTTGGCTAGCCTTGCAGGCCCAACTGCCCTTGCGGTAGTTGCACTGTTCGTTCCAACCGGTACAGCGTCTGCGCAGTCAATCAACGACGGCGTTAAAGCTGCACAAGGTACAAGCTCAGCGACAAGCATCTTCTCAACAGGTGGAGTTTTCGCGACTATCGTGAATGTCATGTTGTTCCTTATCGGTGCAATTAGCGTTATTATGCTTATCTACGGAGGTATTCGTTATACTATCTCTGGTGGTGACAGCGGAAGCGTGACATCTGCAAAGAACACGATCTTGTATGCGATTGTCGGTCTTATTATCGCCTTCTTGGCATATGCGATCGTTAACTGGGTACTTGGTGCACTTTCTGGTAACGCCTCAACAACCTAAGACTTTGTCTTACTTATTAAACCCCGGCTTGAATGCCGGGGTTTTTTGTACCCGCTATTCCCTGTTCTTGTTTTTGGGTAAATAAATAAGCCCCCATTGCTGGGAGCTTATCGTACTAATCGTTGTAAGATTATTGAACTTGGATCTTTTTCGCTTGTTCTTGTTTGATCTTTGAAAAGGTTACGGTCAGAACGCCATCTTTCAGGACTGCTTCTACTTCGTCTTCCTTTACGCTAACAGGTAGTGCGAGTGTTCGGCTGAACTCTCCCCAGTAACATTCTTGAATGTGCCAGTTAGTTGCGTTTGTGTCGTCACCGCTGTTCAGTGTTCCGCTGATGGTCAAGATGCCGTCACTAATGCTGACATCGAGCTCTTCTTTGTTAACACCGGCAGTACGAGCTTTTACAACAAGCTTTTCGTCGGTTTCGTATACGTCTACTGCGAGTTGTCCAGGGAATTCTTCTTCACTGTCGTCCCAAGTATCTTCAGTTGCGGCTGGCGCTGGTGCGTCAGTTGATGTAAGGTCGTCGT
>Ga0247804_10000123_pt1 | contig 37860 bp, 42 predicted proteins | sample UWRJL029104C1_FD_181142 | JGI IMG/M metagenome (GOLD analysis project Ga0247804, IMG submission 181142) | Plant litter microbial communities from Arlington Agricultural Research Station in Wisconsin, United States - UWRJ-L029-104C-1 | ecosystem: Environmental > Terrestrial > Plant litter >... | reverse complement strand
ATAAGCTGCTTAATGCGCCGCGCCATATCAGGAGCCGTGCCATCCGTTTTGCGCAGGCAGGTCAGCACCGTAAGCGGCTTCAGGAGCTTAATCGGATACTCGCCGAGGTCATCAAAAACGTATTTTTCCAGCCGGTGCAGGACCGTCTTGGCATACCGGGCATCCCAGGTAGCTGCATTCCCCTCATACCACTCCAGGGCGACTGCACGAAACGCCGGGTTGTTCACGTAGCCTTCGTTTTGCAGCTTTGCCAGCTTTGCCAGTTCGGGGTCGGTTCCACAGGCAATCTGGTCTTTGATAGCTTCCCTGCGTTTTCGGGCATCGACAAGTGTCACTTGGGGGTATCTTCCTACTGTCACCCGTTTCTCTTTGCCTTGGAAGTGATACTTCAATCGCCATTGTTTGGTATTGGTAGGCATCACTTCCAGGTACAAGCCTTCACTATCAGTCAGGCAGTATCGCTTGGCAGCTGGTTTGGCCGTACGGCATCTTAAGTCGGTAAGAGGCATTCATGTATCCTTTTCTGGAGTCGGTTTTACTATGAAAAGAAAGTGGGACACAGAACTATGGAAACGCTCATCGGTGTCCCATTGGTGTCCCAAATTCCGTTGATGTGGGTAAAAGCCAGTTAAGAGCAGATGAGATACAGCGTAACGAAACGGTTGAAAAATAGAGATTTTTTCAAGTTCGTTAATAACAAATAAGTAGGAATAAAATGCTAATGGCTCCTCGAGCAGGAATCCCATTCTCCTCAACAACTACCTGTAAACACTACTTTCTCATTACTTATATTAGGCTTTTGTGTCCCAACTGTGTCCTGACCAAATAAGCAAGGGCACTTTTCAATGCTACTGCACATGTGATTGATATGCAACTATTCCCGTTAACAATTTAGCATTTTCTCAAGCCAATGCCCCGACAAAACATTTTAGCGACCTGCATACAACTCGGCAGCATGTGTTAGGATGGGCTTCACTGTATCTATGGCAACAATACGAAGCGCTAGCGCCTTGACTAGAATAGGCTATGCAACTGCCCCCATCTTACATGTCCAGCGAGTCCGTTTTCAAAAGCGTTACCGAACGGGATGAGCGGGAGGCGGTGATATTACTATCCGACATGCGAGATATCCGGATGCATGATGTGCGCCGCACCTTCGGCAGTTATCAGGCGATAACCCAAGCCAGCTTGCAAGTAATTGGCAAAAGTGTGGGGATAAATCGGTAGCAACGACACAGATTGCTCGTCTTAGCCTTGACCCTATGCGGGAATCAATTGCAAAGGCAACTGATGCGATGTTTAATACCTGTTAATTTTTGCAATATATTTGCGTTGCATATCATTCATTTCTATCATGACTTCTTATCTCCGCTGGAGCTGTGTCTTGCTGGCAATATACTTTTTGCAAAGCTGCAGCTATCGTGTCATCAACATACAAACTAGTATTAAACCTCCAACTGAGAACAGTTATGGGCGGTACTACCTTCCACGCAAAATGATGGATTGCGCAGTGACTTACACTGTGACTTACAAGGATTTTTATGAGCCAGAACTACACCCAACTGCAAAAAGGCATTTTCAAAAGAAGCCCAACTACAGTCGAGCTGAAATATTTCAAGTGAAAGCCTCTGACGATATTCCGATTACTTTCCATATCGAGTATGACCCTACACGAACCTATTGGCTATCATCATCAGACCGGCTTGACTTGATTAGCCTAACTTATGCTGATGCTGCTCCTGGAGTTCTCAAATCAGTCAATGGGGCTTTTACACCTCCTGGTGAAGCTGTTGCCACTACCACGTTGAAAGTAGCCAGCGTGGTAGTAACTGCCGTTGCTGGAGCATTGATGTTTGTGAACTATAACCCACTAAGCAACAAAGATTCCACTAGCACTAATCGCACAGAGCAAGTGGTTATCAAAAAAACGATAGACATAGCTCAAACCTGCAGTCATTTTAAACATGAAGAAACCTATTGCAATCAGGACTCCATCAAGACTGTAGCGGTTTTTGATAGTAAAGACTTGAAAATAGCATCTAGAAATGGGGTTTTTGTGCCGATAGTCAGCTTGTCCGTTAAGAGGGGTATTCTTCCTAACTCTGGTGAATCGTTGCCACAAGATGAGCAAATCATAAATGCTACACCAGTTCCAAATTTATTCAGTTATGCTTCTAAACCTTTAAAGGGCGTATTATATAGGCGTCCAGCTTATTGCGACGTATTTGCAACCATTCAACGCAACCCTGTAATAGAAAGCGTTTCATTCAGCACTCAAATAATCCGGACCAGCTTTCCGCAGTTAGGTCGGATAGCAGTGGCTCCTCTAGAATTCAGAAAAGGGTTTCTAGCAGGGGGTAAGCGTACAGCGATGGTTTCGTTTAATACGGATGGAGGCGGACTAATCGAATACAAACAAGAAAGAGCAAGGGGAACAGGTACTGCCGCGACCGAAGGAGGTAACCTAACTAAAGCTTTATTAGGGGCGTACGGTGACCAACGCAAAGAAAATAGTGAACTGCAAAAACTTAAAGAAGAAAATGAGTTACTAGAAGAGAAAAATAAGCTGATTGAAAATCAGCAAAAATACAACAGTCTACATCCTTAATTTTTTACACCGAAGTGGTCGGGGGTTCAAATCCCTCACCGCCCACCATACTTATCAAAGGCTTAATCGTGCGCCTCTGGTCATATACCGGCGTTAATGATACCTATGTGATACTTCCTGCCAAAATCTGCCCATGAGGTAGTAAAACGGGCAGCTTCCCTCCTATCCTATACAAGCCGAGTCGTGATTGCAAGCCGAACCAAAGTACGACCAAGCACTTCGCTGAAACAGATAAGCAACTAGGATTCACTCAAAAAATTCTACTCCACCCAAAAAGACACCCAATTCCACCCAATTAATCGATAATGATTTTGACGAGGTGGACGACGTTAGCGAGCGTGGCCGCGTCAGAGGTCTCGGCATAGCTGCAGTTGCGGGCGTTGTAATCCATCGTCCGCGCTTGGTGGCAGAGGATGGCCCCGTTGACCTTGCGGCCATGCACCTGCACCTTGAAGTTGTACGGGGTGAGGTTGGTCGTAATCGGGCAGGCCATGACCAAGCCCGTTACCTTGTTAAACCGCTCATGGCTGATGACGAAGAAATACCGTTTGCCTTGTTGCTCATGCCCGGCTTGATTGCTGCCATCATCCATATGCACGATATCACCGCGCTGGGGCACATAAGCGGCACGAGGCACTAAAGCACCTCCAGGCCGATAGTGCCAAGTTCCACGAACTCGGGCCGCGCCTGCTGCTCGATACCATCCAGCAAGCTATCCAAGTCGGGCTTGCGCTGGCGGATAATGATTTGCTTACCGAGCTTGGCGCGTTCTGATACTTGTACATCCAGTTCGCTGCCATCGTGCAGGTCGAAATATTCAGTCAGGGCTTTCGGGAGGCGCAGCCCCAGGCTATTCCCCCATTTGACGACGCGAATGTTCATGATGGCCCTCCTGATGTATATACAAAGTATATCATCCTCGGTGCCGAATGTCAAAAAAGAAAGAAGCAACATTGCTTTCCTGACACAATAGCCTTGTCCTGTTGGCACCGATTTTGTATATTTGTTGACGAACTATAACTCTTGCCTATGGCATAGCCATCTCCTTCATATCGCACTGTTTTAAGTGCTGCTGCTCGTCCGTCTTCAAACCGACCAAGTTTAACAACCACGCTAGCAGGTACGCCGCACTCACGCCAAGAGGCGTGGGGCTGTTTGCCGCGTGGTAGGTTCTTGGTCGGACCTGAAGACGGCAGGCGTGGCTTCCACGCCTCGACTCGTTTACCACCTTCTTCAATTCCGACCAAGAATGAGAACCCTTACTCCCAGCACCGCCAAAGCGGTGCCGTTGCTGCCTGCATACGCGACAGCCCTTGTCCCTGCACGAGCGGCGCTACGCCTCTTCGTCTTTTGGATAGCGCCGCCCGGCACCGCATCTGCGTGCCGCTTTTTTACCGACGGGTCATTTGGCTTGCCTGCTGCTAATCGCCGGGCAATCATGCCGCTGCTTTTCGTCTAGGCGCTAGCAGCCCTGCCATGTTTTTCTTGGACAAAACCACGCCTCGGCGTGGTCTGGGACGCCCGCGTGCGCCCTAGAGGCCGGAGGTGCGCCTTATCGCCTCGGCTATTTTGGGCCTTTGTCAGTACGCCAGCTTCTATCGGCCTGGACATCGCGCCCGCTTCAATCCAACCCGTTAAATCCCGAATTACCATGCGTATTTCATCATCAAGTTTCCCCGCTCTCTTTTTAAACATGCGCCTATGTGCATTCCTGTTGTTAAGCCTGCTGGCCATACAGACGGCATCTGCGCAGACCGACAACGACGTGTCCACCTACCAGCTCACGGCCAGCAATGGGACGTTCACTCCCATTACCGGGGGTGCCAATATTCCCGTCTTGACGAATACGAACGAGATTACAGCCAATATGATTGGGCTTCCCTTTACCTTCTACTATGGCGGTCAACCCTACACAGCCTTGCACGCCACCTCCCGAGGCTACCTGACTTTTCGGAACGAGCGATACGCTTACAGTAATAATTCCTTTGGCGGCGGCAATAACTACATCGCGCCGCTATGGGACGATGTCAGTGGTATAGGCGGTACCGCATCCTATGTCGTCACCGGAACACCTCCTAATCGGGTGTTCACATTCCAATGGCTGAATTGGCGGTGGAATGCCACCGCGAGCATTGCCAACATCTCGTTCCAGGCCAAGCTCTACGAAGGCAGCAACATCATTCAGTTCATCTACCGCCCCGAAGCAGGGCCGTTCGTCAGTGCGGGCGCCAGCGCAACTATCGGCCTGGATGGCAACACGTATTACACCGGCGACACCGGCAATTTTAAAAACTACGCATCGTTGAGCGATGCCTCCGCTAACCCGACGCTCGTCAGCAATCTATATCCATCCGGTGCGTCGATGAATACCATCAATACCCGTCCTGCCGCTGGGCAAACCTACACCTTTACGCCGATTAACGATTATTGCGGCCATGCCACGCCACTAGCCTATGGCAGCGCCGTGCTCGGCAGCACCTTGGACGCCAGCATGCAGTATGATCCGCGCACGACTTGCTCGGTCGGCGGCACCAATACCCCTTCCAGTTCGGCAGGCGTGTTTTACACCCTGGTCGGCAATGGGCAAACTGTCACTGTCAGCACTTGCTCCGGTCCCACAGAAACGGGCGGCAACACCAAGCTGTTCGTGTATTCCGGCACCTGCGATAACTTCACCTGCGTTGGCAATAACGACAACGTGCTGACCGGAGGCTGTAACACCAACACGCAAGCATCGGCGGTCACCTTCGCCACCCAGAACGGCACCCGGTATTATATTTTCGTGCAGTTCGCCCAGCAGGGCGTAGTCGGCCCCTTTGGCCTGGGCGTCACGGCCACCGGCCTTGCCAACCGCGCCGCACTCGGCACTGGCAGCCTGGCAGTATTTCCCAATCCCGCCGCCCGGGCATTCACCCTGGAACTACCCAGCATCGCCGGGGAGCGCACGGCCCAACTGACGCTGCTCAACAGTCTGGGCCAGTCCGTCCGTACCCAAACAGTCATGCTGCACCCGGCAGGTACCCAAGCCCAGGTCGAGGTGCAGGGCTTGCCAACAGGCATCTACACCATGCGCGTCCAGGCAGGCGGGCAGGTAGCGACCCAGCAGGTTGTGGTGCAGTAATATTACCAACTGCTGGGTGGTCACAAACGGCCACCCAGCAGCTGGTAAATACGACGCCTATCCTAGCTCTTTCTTCACCGATTTCGTATATTTGTAGACGCACCACCAACGCATTGCCTATGGCATAACTTCCTTTCAATTCGCACTTTAAGAGTGCCGCTGTTTCGCACCCCTCAAAAACCGGCAAGTTTTACTCATACGCGAACGGATAGGCTGCACTCACGCCAAGAGGCGTGGGGCTGTTTGTCGCGTATGGGCCTTGCCGGGCCTTGAGGGTGTCAAACGAGGCTTCCACGCCTCGATTCGTTTTCAAAACCCTCAAATTCCGGCAAAGAATGAGAACCATCCCCTACAGCACCGCAACGGCGGCGCTGTCGCTGCGCGTCTATGCATCAGCTATCCCCTTCGTGCAAGCAGCGTTCAGCGCCTTGCTCATCGTGGCCGCATCCGGCTGCACCAAAGTCGAGCCCGATACCCCGCTGAGCTGCCGCGTCGCCAATGGTGGCGTGGGCATAGGCGGCATTGCCAATGCCCGTAATGTCATGTTCTGGGCCGACCAAACAATGGCGAATAATCGCCTGCACCTGCTCACCATCCGCAACACGGAAACCAACGGCGCACAATATGGCCGTTTGTCTTCTGCAGACATGATGGGGTATTTTACTACCAAGCCCGCCTGTGGCACGTATGGCCCCGTTGTGGTCGCGCTCTCCAAAGGCTACGAGTACGAATACACCTTTGCTTGCGCCAGCAGGCAATTCGTTGGCAAGGTAACTGTGGACTGTAGCGGTGATGACTGCGTAGCCGTTCAGCTAAGATAGAGAAGAGTTTAACAGAAGGGGGAGCAAATGCTCCCCCTTCTGTTTGGCAATCACTAGCGTTCCCAAATCACACTTATGGTATAATTCAATGACTTAACATGCAGACAATACTCATAAAATTCAGGGTCTTTAAACTCATCCTTGCCCATCCTAAACCAATCTGATTTCCAAATAACCTGTTGCTTTTCACTATCCATCTGCCCTCCAGTGAATATCTCGTAAGCAACCGAGCCTGTAGAAGGTGCTTGGTTATAATTGAATTCTAAGAAGTATTGAAAATCCTGCGATGTTTTCCACCATAACATTTTGTTGTTCTGACAATAAACTATGCACACCGGATGATTTCCACGCTTCACAAATTGTAGTATTGCAGCGGTCTTACTTACTCGGAAGCGAGCGGCTAAGTGGTCAATTACCTGAGGACTAAAGCGTTTAGCCTTGCATTCATTATAAAACGCATCTGATGGCATTAAAAACTCAGCCGCAAATTCGTTCGCCTCTGTTTCCTGTGGCCCCGCCTTATACCAATTGAGCAATTCATATTCCGTATCAAACGCGATGTTCGCCAGACCTTGGTGCAGTTCGTAGTGACCTAGTTCATGCGCTGCTGCAAATCTCTTTTTAGATTCAAACCTTATGTTTGAATTGATAGAAATAAACGACCGGCCTGCAACGGAAACGATTTCGCCTTCTTTGCCTTGTAGAGGTTTTTCCTCATAGTAAGCTCCTCGACCAAGAATAATATCCCCCACCGAATACTCACTCGGGTCATCTAGCCCGCACTCTTCTAATACACGTTTAGCAGCTAACTCAGCTTTACTAAACTTATTATTCATGCGCAGCATTTTTCTGATTTATAAATTTCAAGTAGAAATATTGCACTAAAGTTTCTTTAACATCGTCCGGCGCGAACGATTCAATATTTCTATTTTGGAGTACTAGCTTTTCTTGTCTGACAAACTCGGGAAACGAAAAATCAATATTACTTAATAGTTTTTCTACCCATGCCAGTGCCTGCTGCTTTTCATCAGTAGTTGAAGACATTTCTTTTCTGGCTTGTTGTGCTCTAGCCTGCATTTGCAGTCGTTTGATACGCTTTGCGCCCTCAGCCCGAATCGCATCTACATCTAGCCCTTGTTCTGCCAGATATTCTGCCGCTTTGCTGTTGTCACAGCTAATTGGGTCAACACTCGCCAGTATTATCTTAGCAAAGTTCTTTGCATTTTGCTTCATAGCTATGCTTTTTCAAGGTAAAATTTCTTGGCAATATTTTTCTGTATGGTGCTAAGTCTTCTGACTGCGTTGTCATATTCTTGCTCACTCATCTGAAACTCTTCCATGATATCGCGTCTTTTTAAGTTCATGGTAATGCCCAAAAACACATTTTCTACAGCGGCATCATCTTTAACCTGCTCTTCGATATAAGGCATGATTAAATCATAGTCTAGCTGCTGATCAACGAGCGCCTCTACAAATGGAAGCATGGCTTCTTGATAATCAGCCACATCGTTTGTATCGTCATTATGCTTGACAGTAAACACATCCAGGTTTTTTTTATTTTCAGCTAAATCGGCATCATTGCTGACCATGCCACGGATAATATTGTATTTGATGTAGTCCTCCAATTTACCTCTTGCAGGGTCGTGCTTTTCAGGACTAGTCAAATACCGTTCGATACCATCTGAAACATAGTCATGCACTTGCTTTCCTTTAACCGCAGAGCCATCATCCGTTTTGCGGAACCAGCGCTGCTTTTTGAGCAACTTATCTACGAATGCATATAAACAAGTATATAAGCTATCCCAGTCAATTTCGTCTTGGTTTTGCATTTTTTTATTTACCTAAACCATACGGCCTCATCCGTATATGTTGCCAAGGTATAAATTTTTTCGGGACTACCTGAAAAAAAATGGGGTGAGCCAACATATAACGGTGTAATCAATCACACCTTTTTTATGAACAACCCCAAATTCCAGGTCTTTAAGAGCAATCTTAACGGCCAGTATTACTACCATCTGAAAGCTCGTAACGGCGAGAAAATCCTGAGCGGTGAGGGTTACACGACCAAGCAATCCTGCCTTAACGGCATTGCGTCGGTGAAAACCAATGCTCCGTATGACTCGCGTTACGATAAAGCGAACGGCTACAATAACTACACCTTCAACCTGAAAGGTGGGAACGGCGAAATTATCGGCCGGAGTGAGAACTACACCACATCGGCTGGCCGTGACAATGGTATAGCTGCTGTGAAAAGCGATGCGCCTAACGCACCTATTGAAGACCAAGCCTAAGTTGGCAAGGTTTAACTTTCTGGTCCTGTGGCTCACCACAGGACCAGATTAAATCCTGTTCATTCACACCTCATCGAAAATGAGTAAAAAACTCACTCCTGGTACTCCAACACCCGTAAGCGGGCAATACCAGAAAATCGGCCCTCGCGGTGGTCAAGGACCCGAAATCACCGCCGTCAAAGGCAAGCCGCTACCCCCAACACAAAAAGCTGGCACAACTTATCAACTTGTTGATAAAACTAGACATTAAGGCGAAATACGAACCTAGATTATTCTACAATCATGAATAGTCTGGGTTCGCAATGTCATAACAAAAAACATCCACCATATTTTCATACAACACAATGAAGTGGGATAGTCAAGACGAAAAAGATAACCCTATAGTTAGCGCAAGCAACTGGTTTGCATTGCCTTTCTACAAAAAGACGGTAGAAGCACGAGCTGGCGTATACATATTTGCCGACAAGTCTCACGATGTCAAATATATCGGCAAAGCCGGTGCTGGTCGCCTAGTCGTTGAGATGGACAAAGCAGTGCAACCTGCTGCTCGACTAATTTATGAAATATACAGTGCTATTGGCCGTAAAAAAGACCAGGGGGCAAGTCTCGTTAAAGTCTTGTATACAAACTCAGATGAAGTCGCTCTTAAATTAGAGAAAGAGCTCATAGACAAGTATGAGCCGGACAATAATGGGGTGGATTTACTTACCAGTTAAGCTCAGTAATTTCATCCCCCTGTTGGTAACGAAGCTGGCCAGAATACATGAATGCTGGCCGTTCGCACTTGCTGACGGGCTGCCGCAAGGTCATAGTTCTGTTGCATCCGCAGCCATAACTCGGCGCTGGTTGTCGTAAAGGCTTTTTCCAGACGCATCGCCATTGCAGGGGTGACCGCAGCTTTGCCGTTCAAAATACCCGACAGCGTTTGCCGGGCCACACCCAAGCCAGCGGCGATTTCGCCCACGGTCAATACCGCGCCGGTTTCTTCTGCAATACCGTCGATAATACTGCGTAGGACAGTGCCGGGATGAGCGGGGCTGTGCATGGTCATGGCGTTCTCCTTTCAATGGTAATCAATGTAATCGACATCTGTGGCGTCCTCGCCCTCGAACCGGAATATCACCCGGTAATTGGCGTTGACCTTCACCGACCAGAAACCAGCCAACTCGCCGACCAGAATATGCAGCCCAAACCCGGGCTGGTTCAGCTCCTGCGGCGTGGTCGCCGCTTCCAACAGGGTCAGGATGACCAACAACTTGCGCACATGGTCGCTCGGCAATTTGGAGGCATCGGCCCGCTCGTGTAGCAGCCGTAGCCCCCGGTGGCGGATGACTAATATCATCCTTCTCATTGTAAAGTGTCAGGTGACACTTGTCAAGCTGTTTATTGGCGTGACCTTGCACAAACCGGCAACCAGCATAGCAAACAGCAGCGCAACTGACCTATCGTTGGCATTTGAGAAAACAACAGCCGTTTCATTGTTACGCTTTGGTTATCTTCCCCGCATGAAACACCTGCTATTCGCTCTATTGCTGGCCGCTGGGCCGCTGGTTAGCCCGGCCCAAACAGTCCAGCCACGCGGCACGGCCACACCTCATCGCACGGTTGCTCCGCGCCCGGTGGCTGCACCCAAGGTCTATGTCTGCGGTGGGGGCAGCGCATATGCTTACCACAATAGTGATGGCTGCTCCGGCCTGAACCGTTGCAGCCACGGCGTGAGCGCCGTGACCGTCAGCGAAGCCCAGAACATGGGCCGTCGCCCGTGCAAGAAATGCTACTAAGGCTCCTTACTGCCGCACTCCTGGGCGGTGCCCTGTGGCTCTCGGCAATGCCGGGCATGGCCCAGCGCCCGACGGCGGAGCCCTTGCGGCCAGCGGTGACATTCTGGCCGCTGGACGCTGGCACCGGCAACGTGGTTTTTAATGGACAATCGCACCATAGCAGCGAAACCCCAACCCAAGCGGCCTTGCGGCTACGCTGGTGGCTGATGACCTGTTTTGCCAACTGGCGCGAGAGCAGCAATAGCAGCCAGGACAAGCCCGGGTTTTGGGTGGAACTGGACGGCGAACACTCCCATGTCGTGCTGCGTTGCTGGTTCGCGGTCGAGTTGGAACATGACGGTTTCCGCTATTCACTCTCCCGCTTCCAGGTCGGCGCACCGACAGGCGCGGGGCTCATGCAATGGCACGAGTTGCACCGGCTCTTGAACGACCCCGATTTCCGGCCCGACATCGCGGAGTTCAAAGTCCAACTGCAACAGGCATTAGCTCAATTGTAAACGCAGCCTATTTCCCGTATCACGGCAAGCCTTACCGGCCAACTGCCAGACGGTGGCAAGTCACAGTTTCGCCTTCGGTCACCCGTACCAGGTACAGGCCCGAGGCCAGCCCCGTAATCGGCACATCGATGGTATGCGCCCCTGCCGCCCGCAAGGCTGTCGGAGCAATGCTGACCACCGGGCGGCCGAGCGCGTCCAGCACCTCGACACACACCCGCGACGCTGCGGGCAGGGAATAGGCAATAGCCACCGTCTCGCCGCTGGCAGGGTTAGGGTACAGCTGCACGGCCAGCTTCTCGCTCTGGCCGGAACGCACGCCCAGAGGCATCGCGGGCAGCCCGTTCAGCCGGGCGGCAAAGCCAATAGTGCGGGATGCGGCGGGCACGGCCACCGAGCCAAATTGCGCCCCCTGGTTACCGACCACACCGCCGACATACGCCACACCCGCCGCATCGCAGGCGAGGGAAGCGCCGTAATCATCCCCCACCCCACCGGCCTGCGCGGCATGTGTCCAAGTGCCGGTGGCATCCAGCCGCGCCACAAACACATCGCCCGAGGCATTGCCGCTGGTATTGGCATTAGTCAGGGTGATGCCCCCGAGGGACAGCGTAGCCCCATAAAACGAACCGGCCACCACCGCCTGGCCATTGGCATCGACCACTAGGGCATTGGCATACTCAATCCCGGCAGTCCCGCCGCGCACAGCCTGCGTCCAAGTGCCTGTGGCATCCAGCCGCGCCACGAACAGATCCGAGGTGGTGCCGCCCGGCTCGGCATTGGTCAGCGTCGTGCTCCCAAATTTGGTCGTCACCCCTGAAAAATCTCCGGCCACAACCGAATTGCCCGCCGCATCAAGCCCCACGGCGCGGATATAGTCGCCGCCGATATCCCCGGCCTGCACGGCCTGCGTCCAAGTGCCGGAGGGGCTGAGCTTGGCAATGAAGCCATCGGCCACATCGCCGGTATTATCGGCATTGGTCAGGGTCGTCGTCCCCACAGCCAGCGTCGCGCTGAAAAAACTCCCCGCCACCACGGCCACGCCGCCCGCATCGATTGCCACCCCTCCGGCCAGCTCATCGCCCGCCCCGCCCAGGCGCACAGCCTGCCCCCACGTCCCGACACGGGTCAGCTGCACGGCAAACACATCGCTGCTGGTGTTATTGCTGACGCTATTGGTCAGGGTCGTGGTCCCCGCATGGAACGTCGCCCCGGCAAAGCTGCCCACGACGGTTACGGTGCCACTCCGGTCGCGGGCAGCAGCGGCGGCGTAATCTGCCCCAGGGCCACCAGCCTGGACTGCGCCATCCCAATCCCCCGCCGCATCCAGCCGGGCAATAAACACGTCGCTCACCGCGCCAGCAGCCGTTTCATTGTTAAGCGTCGTTGTCCCAAAGCTGATGCCTTGGCTGGCAAAATTGCCGACTACCACTATATCGCCGCCCGCATCCGGCACTAATGCCGTGACCTGATCGGTCTGGCTGCCCCCGGCGCTGACCGCTTGCAGCCAGCTCCCGGCGGGGCTGAGCCGGGCCACAAACAAATCAGTGCCGCCAGCGCTGGTCAGCGTGGACCCGCCCAACTGCACCGTGCCGGTAAAGCCACCCGCCACGACCAGGTTACCGTTGCTATCCAAAGCGGTCGCGGCAATGGTCACCGTGCCGGTATTGGCAGCGGCAGGCGTTGCCACCCATTGCCAGCTCTGCGCTGCAAGGCGATTGGGCAGCAGGGCACATACGGCGGCAAAGCCCAGCCCCAGGCCGAAGGAGTTAAAAATCCGCATCAGGAAAAACAGCTTAAAGGGTGGGGCCAGCATCCACGCGGGCTTCCATGACGTTTTGTACGCTCAAGGGCAGGGCCGACAGCAAATCATAGCCGGTTACCGCCTCGATGGCATCGACGCTGGTGCGATACGTGCCCCAATCGGCATTCAGCGTCTGGTTATTGGGCGTGTCAATCGCAATCACGCGGGTGTTGCTGTTGATGCGGGCCGCATCGCCATTGCCGTTCGGCAGCACCACGACCACCTTCCAGCAATTGCTGGGCACGGTGATATTGCCGTTGGCAATCGTGGTGGCGTAACCATTCACGCCGGTACCGCCCTGACCATAAGAGCCTGCGATGATATACAGCTCATTGCCGCGACTGGCCAGCGTCCGGCAATAGGATTCTAGCCCTTCCCAGGTCACCTGGTTGTTCCTCGCGGCCTGAGGCATCATATTGCTCATAAGGAAAGTCGCCGAGTTATCCGCCACCGAACCGGTACGGTCGCCGCTCGGGCAGTTATGTCCCCGGTCAAACCCCGACCCACTATAGCTGCTGCTGCCCGCCCGAAACCAGGTGCTGGGCAGGGCGGCATCGACGGCAAAATTGTCCTGCCGGGGCGTCGAACCAATCCAGGCGCTCGACAAATGCCAGCTCACCCAGTTTGGCTTGCCCTGAGCGCGGCTATATGACATCGTATACTGCGCTCTGCTCACTAGATAGTTATTGGCCGAATTAGCCGCATCCGTCACCGCGCCGCTGGGATTGCCCAGCGCCAAATTGTTGTCGCGGGTCGCGGTGGCCGTGGTGTTGGTCGTCGAGGCGGAACCATTGGCCGCTGCCGAGGGGGCGGTATCGTTTTTGGCGCAAGCCGCAGTCAGTAACAATACTGCCAGGCCGAAATGGGATAAAGGATGACGCATAGAAGATAAGAACGAGGCTGAGTCACAAAGGTCGTCCGATTCAGGCAATCTTTGTGTGAAGCCTTTGTGATGACCCTCTACGAGTTCAACCTGCTCCCCTACGAGCGTCAGCTAGTCGTCGTTATCGAGCAAGGGGGATTCCTGGCGACACGTTGGGAAGAAGAAGACGCCGTGAACCTCTACCACCTGCCGGGCGGCGTGTTTGTCGAACTTTATTACAATACCCACACCAACACCATCGTGCGCCTGCGCAGCTTTATTAGCACCACGCCGTTGGAGGATTATGTGGTGGGAGTAGAGTTGTCGGACTTATAAAAACTAGAAATTGCGACTATTTCCTATTAAAAAATCAGTACTAATACTGATGCGAAAGGATAGAAAAATGCTCAAATTTGCTTCTGTCTAATTTTTCACTCACATCAACTTCAACATCATGGCATCAGTATTCAAAACTGCTGGAGCAGCTCTAGGGAAGCTGTTCCGAAATATGAAAGATCCCAAGTGGATTGCTAAAGAAGTCACCTCTAAAGGAACAAGCATCTATGTCTGGAATCCGCTTGGCCAGAAAGCTGTAGCCTATCTTAAATTCCATTTATTCAATGGAGAGCAAAAGATTGGAGACGCATACCACTGTGCGGATGGTCATGAATACATAAAAGTAGGAGACCAGACCTACAACCACGACTTAAAATCTGACACTTGGGTAAACTCAACACATACTGCCTAATGATGGATGACTCAGAAGGCAAAAGCAAATTTCTTAAGTCCTTTATGGAAGGATTTAACGAGGAATATAACAAGGACAGCAAGAACCAAGACAAGCCCATAGAGGAACAAATTGTGGAAGGTGTAGTTGAAGGACTTGTTGAAACGGCTTCTAATCCTTTTACTTGGTTGAAAAACCTGTTTAGCTAAAAGAGACGAGAAATTTGCCATGTCCAGCCAATCTTAGGAGCCCTCTTAGTCAAATAGCTGAGAGGGCTTCTTCTATTATCCCTCATTAACAGGACGAAATTCCCATTGACAGGCTTGTTTTCCTATTATTAGGATGCACCCACAACTCCCGATTGTCTGGGAGTCTGTTGCAATCACCCTGATGGAGGAACCTGAATGAGCGATGTAATCTCTGACGCGCTGCTGGACCGCAAGACGGCAGCCAAATACCTTGCTGTCTCCCCCGGCACGCTGGCCGTGTGGGACTGCACCAAACGCTACGACCTCAAGCCGCTCAAAGTCGGCCGCGCCGTGCGTTACCGCAAAGCCGACCTCGACGCTTTCCTTAACGCGCAGTTAAAGCGCTAAGGAGGCTCGGGGAATGAACATCGAACAAGCCAAAACCCTGCCGCTGCAATCCATCCTGGAAGTCATGCGGGCCAGCCTCAGCAAGCAGACCGAACACGAAGCTTGGTACTACTCGCCCTTCCGCGAGGAACGCACCCCCAGCCTGCACGTCCACTTAGGCAAAAACCTGTGGTACGACTTCGGCGAGGGACGGGGCGGCGACGGCATCCGTCTGGTCTGCGCCTACCTTGAAACCAGCGGCGAGGCGGCAACCGTCGTGGACGCCCTGCGCTGGCTGGGCAACATGACCGGCCACGCGGCCATATCACGACCCAGCGCCTTCCGCCGCCACTTCGCATCCGAAGAAAAAGGCTGGAAACTGCAATCGGCCAAACCTATCGGCCACCTGGCGTTGCTGCGCTATTTGGAACGGCGCGGCATCCCGGTCGAACTGGCCCGGCGCTACGTCCAGCAGGTCCACGCCAAGAACCTGCAAACGGGCCGCAGCATCTTCGCCCTGGGCCTGCCCAACGAGGAGGGCGGCTACGAGTTGCGTAATCCTTTTTTCAAAGGCAGCATCGCGCCGAAGGCCATCACCTTCATTCGTGGCACCGTCCCCAAGCCGGACAGCATCCATGTGTTCGAGGGCATGATGGACTTCCTCTCGGCGGCAGCAGATTGCACAGGTGAACAGTTCGATGGGGACGCCATCATCCTGAACTCGGTCAGCAATCTGCCCCAGCTCATCCCGTATGTTAAAGGCTACGGCTACCGCACCCTGTACAGTTGGATGGACAACGACACGGCAGGCGACAAGGCGCGGCATGCCTTGTACAAACTGGCCCGCGCCGAGGCTGGGCTCATGCACCAGCCGCAAAACGACCTCTACATGCCGCATGAGGACGTGAACGCGTGGCGCATGCACCGGCTGGGACTCAAGCTTACGGCCCCGCTGCCCGGTGCTCCAGCATAACCGCTCCGGCTTTGGAGAGGCGTGTTGCTTTGGACGAAAGCCACCCCGGCATCCGCAACACGCCATCCAGCCACCGCCCCAATCTTCTCCCTGCCCATTTCCTCTTTCATGCCAAGGAGTATTCCATGCATCCTGTGGAAACCGGCCCGGCGGCGCACACCCGCTTGGCTTTCCCAAACACCTACCACCACGCGGATTGCCTCGACCTGATGCGCCGCCTGCCGGATGGCTCGGTTGATTTTATCTGCACCGACCCACCCTATCACACCACACGCCTGGCATTTGACGAAGGCCCACGTATTGATTGGGCCGCGTGGTGGCGCGAAGCCAACCGCATCCTGACCCCGGCAGGCATTGTGTGCCTGTTCGCCTCCGGCACGTTCACCTTCGCGCTGCACGCCACCAATCCCAAGGCGTGGCGCTACACGCTGATTTGGCACAAATCGCGCTGGACGCGCTACCTCAGCGCCAATCACCGACCCCTGCAAGCCCACGAGGACATTCTTGTCTTCTGCCGCCAGCCCCGGCAGGCCACCTACCACCCGCAAAAGACCGGTCGCAAGATTAAGATCCCGCGCATCACCCGCAGTGCTGCCCGGCGCGGGACACATTACGGCAGGTTCGGGGCCAATATCTACCGGGACGATGGGTTACGCCACCCCGGCACGGTGCTGCAGTTCGCTTCTGGTGACCGAAAACACAACCTGAACCCCACGCAGAAACCCGTTGAGCTGCTGCGCTGGCTGGTGCGGTCCTATTCCAACCCCGGCGACATCGTGCTCGACACCTGCGCCGGCAGCGGCACCACGGCCATCGCCTGCCTGGATGAGGGGCGCACCTTCATCTGCTGCGACACCGACCCCGACCAATGCCAAAAGGCGACCCAGCGCATCGCTAACCATATCGCCCAGCAGCCGCTCCGCCTGGAGATGCCGAAGCCCACTACCGGCAGCACCGACGAGCAGGGCGGCATCCCGCCCGCCTAACCGACTTCCCGCACCGGGACTAGCCCAACGGCTTGCCCCCGGCGCAGGTAACGCTTCTCCCCCATCGCTTCAATTGGAACGGCATCGCCGGTTGTCCTCGTGGCAGCCGGTCACCTAGTCAAACCCCATCGGGCCACTGGCAGCACAGTTCGGTCTGATACGAGGCTGCGCTTTGCTTCCGGTACGGGGGAGAAGCAAATTCTCGCCTGTTCATCCCGACCAGGCCACCACCAACCACTCTAGGAGTTATGAATGACTATCGAAACGGCCACCACGGAAAAAACCGACATCTATACCCGCATTACCAATAAAATCATCGCCGACCTCGAACGCGGCGACCTGACTTGGCGCAAGCCGTGGAGCGCCGAGCACTTGGCAGGGAACGTCATGCGTCCTATGCGCTGGAACGGCATCCCGTACTCGGGCATCAACACGCTGGTACTATGGGCTACCGGGGCCGAGCAGGGCTACACCTCCCCCTACTGGATGACTTTCAAGCAAGCCCAGCAAATGGGCGCGAATGTCCGCAAGGGCGAGAAGGGCACCCAAGTCGTCTACGCCGACAAGCTCACCAAGGAGGAAGAAGGCCAGGACGGCGAAACCAAGACCAAGCGCATTCCTTTCCTCAAAACATATACCGTCTTCAATACCGCCCAGCTCGACAACGTACCGAACGGCTTCGACAACCCACCACCAACCCCAGCTGCCAACCCTGAAACCCGCGACGCCGCGCTGGAGAAGTTCTTTGCCCAGACCAAAGCCGACATCTACACCGGGTACGAGGCTACCTACACGATGGCGACCGACCGCATCCAAATGCCGCCGTTTGAGAGCTTCGAAAACGCCGCCAGCTACTACTCGGTACTGGCGCACGAGTTGACCCATTGGACGAAGCACCCGAAACGCCTTGACCGAGATTTTGGCCGCAAACGCTTTGGCGACGAGGGATATGCGAAAGAAGAACTGGTTGCCGAGCTAGGCGCTTGCTTCCTTGCGGCGGACCTCGGCTTCGAGCCGATGCCGCAGGAGCATCACGCGGCTTATATCCAGTCGTGGTTAAGTGCTTTGCAAAACGATAAAAAGCTTATCTTCTCGGCGGCTTCTTATGCTCAGAAAGCAGTGGAGCATGTTTGGGGGTTACAGCCTGAAACACCATCAATTTAAATGCAAACAAAAAGCGGCGCTTAAAGCGCCGCTTTCTAAAATGAGCTAGTGGACTTCGCCACCTGGGCTGAGCATTTTCATGATTAGTCCTTTTCAGGTTTTAGGGTTTACAGGCAAAAGCGCCTAAACAAAGATAACGCTACTACGTCTAACTTGGTTCTGTCAATCCTCTTAACTTCATCCAGCGTTTTGCCAAACGTGTAAAGTCGTAGTATACACCATTTGGATCCTTTTCGAGCATATGCTCAGGTATCCCTTGCTCTCTGCGAGCAGTAAGTATATACAATTTTAGACGGAGATAATAATTTATAACTATATTACCAAAATATCTCCTTATCACCATGTCTTCTATATGGTCCTCGTGGCATGCGGTTGCTATTGATTCAAAAAAATTAAGCAAAGTTCTGATGGCGCGCTTTAACTTTAAGTGAGCCTCATCTTTTGTGTAATCGAATATCTGAGTTGCTACTTCATCACGGTCTTTACCATCGAAATAAGCATATACCAAGTACATACTTTCTGGCACTTTACCCTCGCGCCATTCTTTCAAGAATTCATAACTCAGGTTTATCTTATTCCGCTCGTTCTGCCTCATACTCCAGTAGTAAGCAATCGTTGGGCCACTTAGGGCAGCTAAAGCAGTAATGGAGGCAAACAGGTTTACATATCCTGGATTTTCGAAAAACGCAAAAGAACCAACAACACTTAAAGCCATGGCTGTATGCGTTTTAAATGAGAAAACAGCATTACACAGTACAAAAGCAAAAAGCAATACTATTATCATTGCAAGCAGTATTGTCGTTATCAAACCTAATCCTGAGTAAAAACTACGCAAGAATTTAGTTGTCTTATCTTGTGCTACTGCTACTTTGGATGAAAGAGTTGCCATTTTTCAGGTGTGTTTTTTAATTTGCGGCAATATAAGAGATTATTTTCAAATCCAATACCACACACTCTACTTATTCAATTCAAAAGACACTCTCTTTATCAATAATATCGCTTCATTTCGCGTTCTGCTGCACGGTCATTGACAAAATCGAAATATAATTATTATCATTAACATAACGAACCTCCGACTGTACAATTTGCTTGAGCGTTTGGTCAAGCAATTGATTAAAAAAGGTTTCCAGCCCGTATCCTTGCAGCGTGACCTTATAGGTTGAGAAATCCAGGGTAATCATATTCATTTCCTCGCCGGGGTCAAACGTCCCTCCCACTAAATAGGCATAGCTTAAAAACTGCCGCTTGCCATCGGGCCAGACGAGGCAGAGATGGCGGGCGGGGCTAGGCGCGTCATAAAATGTACCTGCCTCGTCGGCCTTGTTCTCCGGCTTGGTCGGGTCGTTCTCGCGCAGGCGGTCATAGTGCAGCCTAAAATCCGGGTTCATAGCTCAAGGTCGAAAGTGGGACGTTGCGGGCGGCGTTCTTTGGTAGGGGCAGCAGGTTGCTGCGGGCCGCGCTGCAATTCTTCACGGATGCGCTGCTGCGCCATGTCAAAGGTTTGATTGCGCTGCGGCGCAGCGACCAGTTCCAGCGCCGATTGTCGCTGGCCCAGCTCGGCGGCATGCTCTAGCAGGGTTTCCTTGTCATCGGTATACAGGCGCACTTTATCGCGGGCGCGGGACACCGACACGTAAAACTGTTTGGCATCCGTCGCCGGAAACGTCGCGGCGGACTGAGCGATAAACACCTCATCCACCGTTTTCCCTTGGGCCGCATACGAGGTCACACAATGGGCGTGGGCGAGGTGGCCATATTCGGCGTCCAACTCATAATTGGTCTTACTGGCGGCATTCCGCAGCACCACTTGCCCATTCTTGCGCACCGACACCACGTCCAGCGTCTGGCCGTTATTCAGTCGCTTTTCCTGCACGTCGAACCCGTTGCGCGTGACGCGCAACTTGTCTCCCTTCGCCAGGGCAATGCGGCCCTCTTGAAACACGTCATAGGCGTGGCTTTTCTGGGCGGGCAGGGGCGCGGTCTGCCCCTCTTGGTTCTTGAGTTGTACCCCGGTTTCCGTCACCTTGTCCACTGTCCAGGCACTGCCGCGCTTAATGCCCGGCACGTTCTGATTGAACTGCACCACCTGGCCCACGTCAAAGTTTCGCCAGTCGCCTTTCTGCGCCTCGGTCAGGTTCAAATTGGTCAGTTGCTTGGCCGTGATTTCTTTCTTGCCCAAACGGCCTTCCTTGCGCAGCTTCACTCGTATCGCCGCCGTGACTTCCGCCCCATGTGCATTCGTTGGTGAAATCACCAGCGCCGATTTGCCTTTTTTCACGGCCGCCACATAGTCATCGACCAGCGCCTCATGCGGCTGGTCGGGTTTGACCGCCTGAATCGCGCCCATGCCATCCAGCTTGTCGAACGCTTCGCGCACTTGGCCTTTCGACAGGTGTTCCACGGCGGCGCGGTAATGCGCGTCACGCTGCCGGTAAATCTTGCTCACCTCGGCGGTGCGGATGCCCGCCACGGTGTTCAGGATGCGCAGGGCATCGCCGCGCACGACGCTGGAATGCTGCCGCGTATCGCCGCCCAGCACCAGCCGGGCATTCTGCCGGGTCGTCAGCTCCAGCAATTTTGCCATATCCTGCGTCCCGAGCAACCCGGCCTCATCAACCCATAGCACTTGCCCTCTCAGCTTCTCCTGCATTTCGACATCGCCGAGCAGCTTGGCAACGGTTTCCGCTTGGGCAAAGCCTTCGCTTCGCAACACGCCCCGCGAGGCTTGCGCGGTCGGGGCAACCACCGTCACTTGCTTCCCGGCCTTTTCCATCCATGACACGGCCTCTTGCATCAGCGTCGTCTTGCCGGTGCCCGCCGCTCCGCGAATAATCGACACCCGGTGCGGCGTGGTCAGGATATGGCGCACGGCCTCGGCCTGTTGCCCGTCCAGCTTCAGCTCGGGCGCTTTGCTGTACAGCGGCACCAGCTTGCCTTGCCCCTGCCGGGCCAGCGTCACCATCCGCTGTTCTTCGGCAAGCACGCCCTTAGTCGTGCAGAGCGTGCGTGATTGTTCCTTCACCGGGAGTATTCGCCCATCGCTGCGAAAGCTTTGGGTGATGGCCTCGACCGAAACGGCCTTATCCCCCATCCCATACCGGTACGCCGCTTCCAGCAACCGTCGTTCAGACAGCACCGAGGCACGCTCAAACCCATGCTTTAGCGCATAATCCACGCACGCATCGGGGGTGAGGGCAGGCCGCTCTTTTGCCGGGGCATGACGGATGATACCGCCTCGTGCTGCGCCATCGGCGGCCAGCTCCTTAATCTGCCGCCGCCACTCGGTTTTGAGGTCGGCCATGCTCATGCCTTTTTGCTTTTTGGCGCGGGTGCGGGCACCCAGCTCGCCTAGCTCTTTCGCATCGGTAATGCCTTTTTCCTTCGCCACCCGGCCAATCGCATCGGTCCGTTTGGAAAACAAGTCAATCACCGCCTGCGGCACGCCGTCCAGCTCAAACGATTTATCCGTCCGCCGCACCTGATACCCCAACTCCTGCAGCTTGTCGGCCAGCCGTTTTTGAAACCGCGCCTGGTAATACGGCATGTCGCGCTTGATATCCCGAAACTGCCCGGCCTTGAATTGCTTCTCCGTCTCGTCCCAGGTCACGTTGAACACGAAGCAATGAGCATGCAAATGCGGGTCCGGCGCATGGGTTTCCGTGGGCCTTGCGGTCTGGTGGATAAAATCGGCCCAAGCCAGCTCGCCCGTCTCCCGGTCGTCATACTTACCGCCCTTGCGCACCCGCGTCTTGCTGTCGGCTTCGATGTCGCGCATCGTCTCCGCAACGCTGTCCTGAAACGCGCTCAACACATGGTCATCCTGCGACAGCGCATGCACGATGGATACGGATTTCGGGCAATGGAAATTAATGTCATACCCGGTCGTCCGCTCATCTTTCGTGCGCGGGGTGAGGGGTTCGCCCGTCTTCGGATTGACGTTTTCGCAAAAAGCAAAAAACACTTCCTTCGTAGCGACCCCATCCACCCCGAGCCGTTCCGCGAGCTTCCCTTGAATCCGCCCGTTCAACTCCTGGTCTTCGAGGTAGTAATCGGCTTTGGAAAGGGCATCGGCAAAGTAAGCTTTTGCGTGACCTGCCGAACTGCTTTGTATCATCCGTATCATGGCCCGAAGTGTACAGCAGGTGGAGAAGGCAGCGCGGCAGTTTCAGCAGGCGTTATAGCCCAGGCATAAGCAATAAACCTCTTCCTAGTGTTGACAGGGGCCGGTGTTACCGGGCCACTCAGCGCACCGCTTCAGCTTAAATTCGCCGTTTGAGGCAGTGAGCAGGGCGACAACCACGTTCCCCACAACGTAAGGCACTTTCTTGGTTTTACCCCATCCAAAGTGATTATAGCCCAGCTGATGCATGTATTCGTGCATCAGATGACCTGCCATCAGCGCCACGCAGTCATTGGCCGCCCAGCATTGAATGCGGTTGGGACAGCTATTGGTATAGCCCCCAAGACCATCATCGCCCCCAATCGAACTGCCGTTACAGTTCAGCCCCGTCCCATCAAGCCGCAACCACAAATCAACGACGTGCTCAGCCGTGCTATCGAGATAAGGCGCTTTTATCTCTTTCGCTTTGATGATGGCATCGTAAACACTTTGCGGATTTTCGCCGCCTTTGTAGCGCACCAGCCGCAGGGTATCCCGAAACTTGTCCGAGTTGATAAGTCGCTCCAGCATCTGCGCCGCTTGTAAGGCATAAGCCCGTTCCGCAGGGCCATACTTTTCAAGACTGTGAATTTTGACGGTGACGTGCTGGGCAAAAGCAGATAGCGCAGTGCTGAAGACAATGGCTATTGCGAGGAGAAATGTACGCATGATTGAGAGGGTATAAGCTGAAGAAAAAAGACGCAGCAGGCAGCTTCGGCAGGCGTTACACCAGGCACATCAGCAATAACGTCGAGCAGTGCTTAGGGCAGGGTCAAAAACAGTGCGCAGAAACCCGTTAATCCCCATTAAAGAAGTAGCATCAGACATCTTCCCTAAGCACTGCTTAGGACGGTTTTTAGCGGATGCGATACGCCTTTTCTTCCTCCAAAAACGCCGGAGCCAGTTGCTGGCGTTGTTTCGGGTCGGTGGGCAGGTCGCCGGGGAAATAAACGCCCCGGCCAAAATCGGGCGCAAGGCCCGCCGCCATCGTCAGCCCCAAATCTTCCTCGCAGATGCGCCGGTCAATCGCATCGAGCAGAAACTCCCGGCCCAGCTGATGCGCGGCCACATAGCTCATCCCATAGAACACGGCGCACACCATCACCAGCACACCAACATATTGACCCACCCACCACAGCAACAATCCCGGCAGGAAGAACAGGGCGGGCTCAATCACGGTCTGAATGAGCTTAGGTGAAAAAAGCAACTGCTCGCCCCGAAACAGGATAGGCTTGCCGCCAAAGGTCAGATTGGTCAGCCACGGCCAGAACTGCCCCGTCGAGAGGCTGAACTTGGTGAAGTCATACAGGTGGCTGGGGCGGCGCAGCTCCCATTTGCGGTAAATGCCAGCACCCAGAAACGCCACCGCGAACACGTACCACAGCACAAAACCATAATCGCCTTTCAGCCGAAGCGCATACTCCAGCCCAGCGGGCACCCGAATCAAAATTACGAACAGCACCAGCACCCACGTCAGCGAGAAATACCGCTCGCCCATATCGTGGCGCAGGAAGACCTCCAGCAATAGGCGCGGGATGGAGGCTGCATTGAAAAAGAAGTTCAGGACAAGTTGCTTGACGAGGCTCGGCCGACTGAAGAAAACTTTGTAATAGGCATTGACGACGACTTTCATGGTCTGACAGAAAAAAGGGGGTGAAAAAGAAAAAACGCCTTGGCTGAAGACATCCGCCTGCTCAGGGCGGCGCGGCTGGCTCCTGAAAAAAGCTCACCTTGAGATGGTTTCGGTTGGGCAACAGGCCGCTTCCTTGCCACAGAATATACCCCTCAACCTCGCCCTGATTGACGGTGCCCCCGGTCTTGAGCCCCGCAAAGACTTCGGGCCGTACCTGTTGCCTCAGTTCCTCACTCCGGCTGAGACTTCGGCCAAACTGTGCCCCGATTTGCACACTTTCGCCCACCTTATCGGCCTCTATTTGCCCAATCAGCGCCGAGGCATACTGATTGGTTTCGATGTCGGCATTGGCATGGAAGATTTTGGTATTCAGCGTGCCTAGAAAACTCTTGACCCGGTACTCGGAGCCATGCCCGCCCATGCTGGCATAGTAATTCGGCAGGTTCTGCGAGATATACACCGTGGCAATCTTGCTGCTGCGGGCCGTGGCCTGGTACACGGCGTCATGCTCATGCAGGAAGTTTTGTGCCTCGTCAGCCCACAGGAAGACCGGGCGCGGGTTGGCCTTCGCGTTGCGCTTTTCCATCGCCCGCTGCCAGATATACTTGAACAAGATTTGGCAATCCCGGCCTACTTTGTGGTATTCCTTTACCGGCAGGTTCAGCAGTAATATTTTGCCCTGTAAACTGTCCTCCGGCGTGACTGTCGAGGTGCCGTGGCAGAGTAGGGAATAGGCCGGTTCGCGCAGCAGGTGAAACAAGAAGCCCGCCAGCATCATCTCAATACTGGAGCGGGTCTTGTCGCTCAGACTGGCAAACGTGGTCAGGAAAAACGCATAGAGCCGTTTGAGTTGCGCGGCCTCGGGCGACGCCTTGGCCAGTTCGGTTTGATAGCGCAGTCGGTCATGCTCCAGCGCCTCATATTCCTCTTCCGGCAGGCGTTGCCGTAAGTCCGCTTTCCACGCCGCGACCTGCTTATCGACGCGTTGCTTGGCCGTCATAAACGCCCGGCTAAAAGGCGCGTCGGCTTCCCAGACGGGTTCGGTACCGTAGCCACTTTCTGGCCTGCGCGGAATCGTTTGGGCAATGTCGTAGAGTTCCTGCACGGACAGCGTCCCATAAGCTAGCTGGCAGAGGTCGATAACATTGACCAGCAGCATATCCAGCGCATTCTCCCAAAACGCATCGTCACCGCGTCCACTGGCCTGTTCTTGCGCCGCCCGGATGACGGTTTTGAGCACCTGCACCACGTTCGTCGTCAGGGACTGTGCGCCTGAAGTCGCCTCATAGTCTAGGAAGTTGAAATGGTGCGGCCCGCCTGGTTCGATAATAAGCAGGTCTTTGGTGCGACCGGTCAGGGCGCAATACTCTTCCCACAGGTCTTTCTCATCCAGCTTGGCTGTGAGCACCAACCCGCCAAAACCGGCTTCCAGGAATTTAAATGCCACGGCGCGGCCCGAGCCCGATGTTTTACCGGAGCCGATGCCCCCGAAAATCTGTACCCCTTCGACCGCATGGCGCACCGTCCAGCGCCCCACGCCCACTGGCGTCGGCACGTTCAACAGTATAAAATCCAGGTTAAACGACTCCATTTGCCGGACGAACAAGATTTCCGGCAATATTAAATGGTCATTCCTGCATTCGGTATCCGTACCAGCACGGATTTTTATATCAATTTTCCGCTTGGGTGCTGTATTTTACGCAGCCAAGATTAAAAACAAGATTGTTGGGACTCAGCAGCAGGGGTTACCAGCTACCGTTCCGGCTCAACATCACGTTCTTTATCTGGCCCGCCCCGGTCACGGAAGGGCTCGGTGAAATCGCCCCGCAGCCAGGCCGGGTCACGTTCCCGCTCGCGCTCCACCAATACCTGCTGCCGCCCGGCCTTAAAGCCGGTACCGCGCTCGTTCTCGTTCGTGGACTCGCTCAGTTGCGCGGCAAGGTCGGGCAAGTGCTGGGCAATGGTATAACCCTCATTAAAGCCCTGCACGAACTCAGGGGCAGGCGTGATGAAATCCTCTTCCATCGCTAAAACAGTTCGCGGGTGTGCCGCTCCAAATAGGCCATAATGGAATCGCGGTCATAGAGGATGATGCGCTTTTGCGGCTGGGAGAAACGGATGCGCCCTTCGTCGCGCAGCTTCTGCATCGTCGTCTTGGACCTAATGTTAAGCAGCTTCATTGCCTCCACATCGGAAATCCATTTCTCTTTCGTTTCGCTGTGCGCCTCTTTCAGCCGCGCCACCACTTGCTCGACCAACGAATAAAAGGCGGGTTCCTCCAAACAGATGACTTGCATAGCCGCAAAGATGGATAGCGGCGCTGAATTTACAAACCTTTGCCCATCATCCCAAACCGTTGTTGTACCTATGTTGTACCAAGGCTTTTCAGCAACAGATAAAGAACCGGCTAAAAATGCGAAAAGCCTCTGAAATTCAGAGGCTTTTCTTGGGTAGCGGGGACTGGACTCGAACCAGTGACCTTTGGGTTATGAGCCCAACGAGCTACCAACTGCTCCACCCCGCACTGTTTGGTTCTGCAAAAGTACGGTTTTTATCTGAAGCCGCAAGGTTTTCGGTTAAAAAACCTGCACCTATCCTTGTTTGAGCCTAATTATCAGGCTTAAATTTTCCTAAGCCCGGTCGCCAGTGGCTTTCACCAAATTGATACCCGCAAAGAAGAAAATAAGGCCCACGCCGAAAGGCACCGCCGAATTAAGCTTGCTCAGGCCCATGCCGCCGATGCCCAGGAAACCCAGTGCGCCCACGATAATACCAATGATACCCAGCACGGTGAGAATACTGCCGAAAGTGCGTTTCTGATTCATAACGAAGAAAGTAAAAGAGGGAGGGGCAAGCCACTAGCCTGCCCGAGGGACCACAGAGGCCTTCAGCGCCTCATACGGCGTGCATTGGAAAATGGGCGAAACCAGCGGCCAGCGGCGAACATCCGACCGCCGTTTGCGCTTTACGCCGGAGCTTTGCGCCAACGTTCTACTTGCATTCGATGACGACTCCCGACTTCACTCAACTCTCGCACGACCTGGCCGCACTATGTCGCGAAACGGCCAAATTTATCCACCAGGAAGCGCGGGGTTTCGACCGTACCAAGGTGCAGCACAAGGGCCTGCACGACATGGTGAGCTACGTGGACCAGGAAACCGAGCGCCGCCTGGTAGCCGGCCTGCGCCAGCTGCTGCCCCAGGCCGGCTTTATTGCCGAAGAAGGCACCGAAGTAGCCCAGGAAACCCGGGGCGAGTTTACCTGGATAATCGACCCGCTCGATGGCACGACCAACTTTATTCACGGATTACCAGCCTATTCCATCAGCGTGGCGCTGCTGCACTTTGAGGAACTGGTGGTGGGCGTGGTGCATGAGGTGACCCGCGACGAAAGCTACCGCGCCGTGCGCGGCGGTGGCGCTTTTTTGAACGAGCAGCCTATCCGCGTGAGCGATACTGCGACGCTGGGCGGTTCGCTGGTGGCCACCGGCTTCCCCTACAATAAGTTTGAGCGGCTGGAGGCATATCTGCAGATTTTGAGTCAGTTTATGCAGCGCACGCACGGTATCCGGCGGGTGGGCTCGGCGGCGGTTGATTTGGCCTGGGTGGCGGCGGGGCGCTTCGAGACGTATTTCGAGTTCAATATCAACTCATATGACGTGGCGGCGGGTATCTTGCTGGTGCGGGAAGCGGGTGGGCGCGTCACGCAGTTTTTGAAGGATGGCGACCCGATTTTTGGCCGCGAGATTGTGGCTAGCAATGGACTGGTGCATGCGGAGGTGCAGGCAGTGATTGGGGCGGCGTGGGAGTAGGAATCTTACCCCTGAAGTAAACTTTCCCGCCTGCCGCACAGTTACCTACCCATCATGCTGACGCAATATCTCATCATCGCGGCGCTCTTCCTGACGGCGGCTTTTTTCATGGGCCGACGGGTGTGGCGGGCATTTTTTGCCAAAGACCAAAGCGCCTGCGACAAAGGCTGCGGCGGCGCCTGCTCGACGATTGACGTGGAGCAGTTGCAGCGCACGATTGAGGCGCGGCAGGCCGGGCGCGGAGTGGCTTAAAACTCTTTAATGAAACTATAACCTGCCTCCCCTCCGGTTGCGTATAGCCGGAGCGGAGGCAGCGTCGTTTGCAGTGGCTGCCGCCCGATTTTCTCACCTCAATTTGCTTACTGCCATGCAGGATAAAGAAGAAGAACGCTCCCTGGTGAGCGTCGAAAACCGGCTGACTAAAGAGGGTTTCACGTACGATTTTCAGGTGACTGACGGCCGTTTGCATACCCTCGACCCCAACCTGACCAAGAGCTACGCGCCCGAAGACGTGACCATCGTGGACTTCTACCGCTTTGAGGGTGAAAGCAACCCCGATGACATGTCGATTCTGTATGCCATTGAAGCCAGTGACGGGGTAAAGGGCACCATTTCAGCAGCCTATGGCACGTATGCCGATGGCGATACCGACGACTTCCTGAAGAAAGTGGAAGACCTTGGCAAGAACCTGGACAAGAAGATGAAGTAAGCCGTTTGGGCTTTTGTGGGAGTGGTCGGGCGAATTCCGCGTAGCGGTTCGTCCGACCACTTTGCCGTTTGGGCTTTTGGGTGTTAGGTGACGTACGAAAACCCAAAACCAAATACCTTTTGGCGCGAACTGCTACGCGGAATTCTAAAACTGGAAGTAGATAAATGGCTGGATTTCCGCCGATTTCACCTGGATAACCAGCCAGATGATGACTACGAGCAGCACCGCCTGCAGCACCACCGAGCGGCGGGCCAGCACGCCTTCGAGGCGCAGGGTCCAGTTGTCGGGCAGGGCGTGGAGGGCGTAGCCCAGGGCCATGAGCGCGAACACCGGGCGGAAGGCGCCGAGCACCTGCGGGAGCAAATCGGGGCGCAGGGCGTGGGTGATTTGGTGGATGACCTGGGTGGCGACTTCGAAGGTGCCGGCGCGGAAGAAAATCCAGCAGAAGCAGACGAAGTGGAAGGTGATGACCCAGCCCAGGAACTTGACCAGGGGGCCGTTGCCGGGCTTGACGACTTGCTGGAAGAGCTTATCGATGGCCAGGGCGGCGCCGTGCAGGGCCCCCCAGGCCACGAAGGTGAGCGAGGCGCCGTGCCAGAGGCCGCCGAGCAGCATGGTGAGGAAAAGGTTGATGTACTGGCGCACAACGCCCTTGCGGTTGCCGCCCAGGGGGATGTAGAGGTAGTCGCGCAGCCAGCTGGACAGGGAAATGTGCCAGCGGCGCCAGAACTCGGTGATGCTGGTGCTTTGGTAGGGCGAGAGGAAGTTGGGCGGCAGGCGGTAGCCGAGCAGCAGGGCGATGCCAATGGCGATGTCGGAGTAGCCCGAGAAGTCGCAGTAAATCTGGAGGGCGTAGCCGTAGACGCCGAGCAGGTTTTCGATGCCCGAGTAGAGCGTGGGGTTGTCGAAGATGCGCTCGACGTAGTTGAGGCTGATGTAGTCGGAGATGACGGCTTTTTTGAACAAACCGGCGGCGATGAGCAGTACGGCCCGGCCCATGTCATCGCGCGAGACGTAGGGCGGGCGGGGAATCTGAGGGATGAAATCGGAGGCGCGGACGATGGGGCCGGCCACGAGTTGCGGGAAGAAGGAGACGAAGAAGGCGAAGTCCCAGATGTTGCGCAGGGGCTTGATTTGCTCGCGGTAGACGTCGAGGGTATAGCTGAGCGTCTGGAAGGTGTAGAAGCTGATGCCGACGGGCAGCAGGACGTGCAGGATGGGCACGGGCTGGCCCGTGAGGGCCTGGTAGCCGCTGAGGAAGAAGTTGGTGTATTTGAAGTAGAAGAGCATGCCCAGATTGACGAGCAGGCTGAGGGCCATGAGCAGCTTGCGCCGGCCGGGACTGGCGGAATCGGCAATCCAGAGGGCGAAGTTGTATTCGACGATAGTGGAGAAGACCAGCAGCAGGAAGTACCAGCCGCTCGACTTGTAGTAGAAAAACAGCGAGAAGGCCGTGACGTAGAGTAGCCGCGCCCGGTGCTGATTGCGCAGCAGCTGGTAGATGGCCAGGAAGCCCAGGAAGAGCAGCAGGAAGAAGCCCGTGTTGAAAATCAGCGGGCTTTTGGGGTGGTACACGAACTGGTCGGCCAGTCGTTTAAAGTCAATGTTATCAACGAGTGAACGAAGCGAATCCATCCTGAATAGCAAGGTAGAGCAAGTGGCCCTGTAAGCGGTAGCCAGCGGTAGAAAAATGAACGAGGTCGGGGGCGGCGAGGCCGTGGCTTAGCCAGGTGCGCATGGAGCCGTAGCCGCCTTGGGGCTCCGAGACGTCCCAGTAGGCGAGGTCGTGCTCCTGGGCGTAGGCGCGGAGCACGGCGCGCAGGCGGGCGAGGTCGGGGTTGCGGTAGCGGCGGGCGCGGAACGAGTCGGGCGGGCCGGTGAGCAGCACGTCGGCGCGGGGGCAGCGGCGGCGCAGGCGGCTCACCAGCGTGTCGAGCTGGCGGCGGAACACGGCGGTGTCGAAGCCGGCGGAGTAGGCGTCGTTGGTGCCGAGAGAGATGATGAATAAATCGGGGTCGAGGGCGGGGAGCTGCTCGAAGTAGCGCGGCGTCTGGTTGTAATTGCGCACAGCGGCCCCGTTCACGCCCATGCTGTGGTAGACGAGGCCGGGCTGGCCGTTGTCGAGCAGCAGGCCGTAGAGCAGGGCCTGGGTTTGGCCGGCGTGGGCGCGGGTGGTGCGCAGCTCCACGTAGCTGCGCAGCGAGTCGAGCGGCAACGGCTGGGCTACGCCGGGCGCGGCGCCGGGGATGGTGCCCAGCAGGCGGCCATTGGCGGTGCGAGCCTGCCAGTCGAGGGCCGTGGGGCCGGGCTGGCGCAGTAAGGTGAGCTGGTTGAACTGGCCGGTGGGGCGGCGCAGCAGCGCGATGCGGAGGGCGAAGCCGGCGCCCGAATCGTTGGTGGCCACGGACAGGCCGCTGACCCCGGCCCAGCGGGCGGTATCGGGGCGGCCGGTGAGGCGGCGGGTGCGCCAGCTACCGCCCAGCAAGTGGGTGAGGTAGGCGAAGGAGCCGTTGGTGTGGGCTAGGCGGTAGGGGAACACTAGGCCGCGCCCGGCGTTGCCGTGGCGGCGCTGGAGCTGCTGGCGCACTTCGTCGGTGAGCTCGTCGGCCTGCAGGTGCGAGTCGCCGAGGTGTACGATGCTGACGCGGTGGGCGGGCAGCGCCGTCGGTTGTAGCGGCAGCTGGCTTAGCCGCTCGTAGAAGCGCTGGAGGCCGATTTGCGCGTTTTCGATGCGGTTGGCCCGGGTGTGGAGGAAGGGGTAGCGGGCTTGCAGGCTGTCGAGGGCACGGGTGGGCTGGGCCGATGCAATTATCGGCCAGCTTACGAACATCAAGACGCACCAGCTCACGCGCAACACCATCGCCATATTCTCAAAGCTACGCAATTAGCGGTTGGCCGAATCGGGGCGCAGGGCCGGGCGGGGGGCGGGGCGAACGGCGCTGTCGGCCTTGGTGGGGGTGGCCGAGGCCACGGGCTCGGCCGCCGCGGCGCCGGGGTGGTTGTATTCGGCCATCAGGTAGTTGTAGAGCAGGTTGGCCACCTTGCGGCCGCCGCGGTAGTTGACGTGGGTGTAGTCCTTGTTGGCCAATGGGGGCGTGTCTTCCACCCAGCGCACCATCGAGTTTTCGCCGCCCATGGCGTCGTACAGGTTCCAGAAGGCGGCCTGGTTGCGCTCGGCCAGTTGGCGCTGTGACTTGAGCAGGCGCGGCACGCTGGGGTCGGTCTGGAATTCGCCGTCGATGCGCGAGCTTTTGTCGCTCATGCCCACGATGAGGATGCTGGCGCCGGGAAAGGCCCGGTGCATGCGGTCCACCACGCGGGTCATGGCGCGGGCGTACCAGTCGTAGCTTTTGTTGCGGGCATCGGCGATGTTGACGCCGTATTGCAGCACGACGAGGTTGTAATTGAGGTGGCGGCCAAAGGCGGCCAGCTGGGCCGGCGGAATCTTGGTGAGCGACATGCCGCTGTTGCCGCGAAAGGAAAAGTTGTCGAGCACCACGCCGCCCTCGCCCTCGAAGCTAACGCCGTACACCGGGCGCGGGCCGTGGTTGGCGAAGTCGAAGCGCATGACGCGGGCGGGGCTGCCGGGCTTCAATACCAGCTCATTGACGGTGGCAGCGCCGGGCAGCGCGTGCGGCACGCGGTGGCCGTTGGTGGTCACGATGACCTGGTCCTGGGCATTGCCGGGGCCGTAGAACAAGCGGGCCAGCGGCAGGCGGCGGGTGGTGGCGTAAGCCGGGCCGGCCTTGAACTGCACCCAGCTGGTATCGGGCGTGACGCCGGAGCCGGCGGCGGGCAGCTCGCGGGGCAGAAAGACGTGGCCCGACACGCCCAGCGGACTGGCGGCCGGGATTTTATCGGAGGTCAGGTTGTACTCGTACCAGGTATCGGAGAAGGATTGCAGAATCGTCTCGCGGAAGTCGGCGGTGATGGAATTCACCGGCACGAAGCCCACGCCGCTGCCGCCAAAGGCCCGCTGCAACAGGTTGCGCAGCTCACCGGTAATCATGTCGCCCTCAATCATGGAATCGCCGAAGTAAGCGATGCGCGTCTGGCGGCCGGTGGCTTTGGTTTGGCGTAGCGCCGCCACGAAGTTCTCCAGGCCGGGCAGGTTGGGCTCGGTGGGGGCGGCGGGCAGCGCGGCGGCCGAGTCGGCAGGCTGGGCCGTAGTGGCAGTAGCCGCCCCCCCAGCTTTCGCGGGGCCGGGCGCGGCGGGGCCATTGGGCAGCGGCAGGCGCAGGCCACGGCGCGGCGAGGGCTTGCGCAGCACATCGGCCAGCAGCCGCACGGGGCGCAGCTCTACGCTGCCGATGGTGAGGCTGGCTGGCAACAGGGACAGCAAGCCCAACAGGCCTACCGTGAGCAACACCAGTAGGAAAGGGCTTTGCGAACGTTCTGACATCATAATTCACCGGGCAATCGAGGGGCAAAAATAGCCGGGAAACCCCACCCCCGACCCCTCCCCTGTGGGAGAGGGGACCCGGTTCTGCGCAGTTTTGCGCTGGAATGAAGTTGTCAGGCTCCCCTTTCCCGAAGGGGAGGGGTCGGGGGTGGGGTTACCGTTCGGCCCGGTAGGCCCACTGCCCATCTACCAGCGTGCCGAGCACGGCCGTAGGGTCGGCCGTGTACACGATGGCCGGCAGCAGCTGCCCCGCGCCGGCCTGGGCCAGCAAGGGCTGGGCGAGGTCGTACACCACGGCGTCGAGGGGCTGGCCGAGGGCAAAGTAATTGGTGACTGAATGGCCACCGGCGCGTTGGCCGGCAAAGAAGGTGGTATCGACCAGCTTCGAAGCGCCGTCGGCGAAGATGTTGCGGCGGCGGTGGATGAGGCGCTGGCCGTAGTCGAGCCAGCGGAGGTCTTCGAGGGGATTGAGGCTGATGTGGCTGTCGGTGCCGATGCTCCAGCGGCCGCCGGCCTCAGCGTAGTCCACCAGCGGGAAGATGCCGTCGCCGAGGTTGCCCTCGGTGCCGGGGCACAGCACCACCTGCGCGCCCGATTGGGCCAGGCGGCGCGTCTCGTCGGGCGTCATGTGGGTGCAGTGTACCAGGTGAAACTGCTCGCTGAGCGGCAGATTATCGAGCAGCCACTCCACGGGGCGGGCGCCGAGGTGCGCGAGGCTGCGTTCCACCTCCAGGGTTTGCTCGGCGGCGTGCAGGTGAAAGGGCAGGCCGGCGGGGCCCTGGGCGTAGGTGGCCAGCACATCGGCCGCCTCCACGGCGCGCAGAGAGTGTACGCCGTAGCCCAGGCGGGCGCGGCCATACTGCGCCACGGCGGGCCGGCTGGCTTCCAATAGCTTGAAATAGTCGTCCGTAGTGGGCGAGATAAAGCGGCGCTGCCGGGGCGCAGGCTCCCGGCCGAAGTCGCCTTTCTGGTAGAACACCGGCACGAGCGTGATTTTGATGCCGGCCGTGCGGGCGGCGGCCACCAGTCGCTCGCCCATCTCGGCCAGGTTGGCGTAGGGGCGGCCGGTGGGGTCGTGGTGCAGGTAGTGAAACTCGACCACCGAGGTGTAGCCGTTGCGCAGCAGGTGGCGGTAGAGCGTGGTGGCCACCTGCTCGTTCTGCTCGGGGCTGAACGTTTCGGCGCAGGCATACATGGCCTCGCGCCAGCTCCAGAAATCGTCGCGGGTGCCCGACTCGTGCTGCTCGGCGTGGCCCGCCATGCCGTATTGAAAGGCATGGGAGTGCGCGTTCTGGAAGCCCGGCAGCGCCGCGCCGGCCACCTTCTCCACTATGGCATCGGGGGCAGTCGGCGGCTCGGCCGCGAGGTATTGAATGAGCCCTTGTTCATCGACGCCCACGTAGGCCGGGCTCAGCCAGCCACTTTTCAGCAGCAGGGAAGAGAATGCGTAGTACTTCATGGAGCAACAAAGCTACGGTGCGCGGCCAGCATGCGGCACCAGTCACCCTCGAAAGCCATGCAAATGAGGCTGAATAAGCTGATGGCCCTTCCCGTTTTCTTGTGCGGCATCAACAAGAAGCTTGTTGGGCCTGCCATTTTCTTTTTTCATAGCAACAAGCTGCTTGTTGGACCTCCCATTTTCTTTTTCTATGGCAACAAACTCCTCGTTGGGCCTGCCATTTTCTTTTTCTAGGGCAACAAACTGTTTGTTGGGCCTGCCATTTTCTTTTTTCGGGGCAATGAGCTTCCTGTCAGGTCCTCCATTTTCTTTCGGAGCGCCAACAAGCTTCTTGGTAGCCCTGCATTTTTTTCTCTCGCAGAAGCCGACTAGCCAATTGATAATGCAGAAACGGGACTCACCCCCGCCCAGCTGGCAAAACGACACTCCACAAAAGATTAGGCGGATGGCGCGAACAAGCGGGCGGGGCTAAGTCCCGCCCCTACTGCTACCGACTACTTGGTTAGCCTTACCGTTTATTCTGCCGGCGGCATCTACAGCGCCTTACCCAGCGCCAGCAGCGTTTGCCGCAGCAGCGCCCGCATCTGCCCGGCCCGCGCCGGGTCGTAGTGCTGCTCGGCGTCGTCCAGGTAGCGGTCTTTCGACATCTCCAGCTGCAAGGCGTGGCGCTGCCGCCCAGGCTGCCCGTGGTGGCGGGTGATGTAGCCGCCTTTGAAGGGCGTATTGTGGTTCAGCGAGTACGGCCCGCTGCCCAGCTCGCGCAGGGCCGTGGCGATAAGCGCCGGCGCGGCCGACGTTTCGTCGGCGCTGCCCAGAATAAGGTCGGGAAAGGGCTCGGGGTTGATGGCCGGCACCAGCCGGCGGATGGAGTGGCAGTCCCAGAGCAACACCTGGCCGAAGCGGGCCTGGGTGTCGTCCAATAGCTGGCCCAGGGCGGCGTGGTAGGGCTCGAAGTAGAGGGCTTTGCGGCGGGCCACCTCATCGGCCGCCACCTCGCTGCGCCCGTCCTGGTAGATGGGCTCGCCCAGGAAGGTGGTGGTAGTGCAGAGGCCGGTGAGTACGCGGCCGTCGTGGTAGAGCGGGCTGCTGTCGGGGTTGCGGTTGAGGTCGACCACCCAGCGGCTGTAGTTGGCCTTTATCATCGGAATGCCCAGCTCGGTCACGAAGTCGTAGAGCTGGTGCATCAACCAGTCGGTGTCGTCGGGCGGCAGCAGGCCGGGCTTGAACTCGGCCCGCAGCTCGGCAGGAAATTCGGTGCCCGCGTGGGGTACGCTGATGACGAGGGGCAGCCGCTGCACCGGCGGCTGGATGATATCGAATAGCTTCATGGCAAGGCGGCAAACCGCAGGGTGGGATTTTCGGGCTGCAAGTAGGCGAAATCCGGCGAAATTATGCCGGGCCGAGCATGGCCTGGGCGGCAAGTTGCCCGCTCACCAGGGCCGCCTCCACGGTGCCGGCGTGCGGCCCCTCATACACGGCTTCACCGGCGAAAAACAGCGTGTCGGCCACCGGCTGGGCCAGGGCGGCGCGGGCCGCCGGGGCGCCTATTGTCGGGTACGAATAGGCGCCGTGGGTGTAGGGCTCGCGGCCCCAGTTGTGGATGTAGCTGGCTTGCAGCTGCGCCCGGATGGCTTCGGGTGCGGTGGCCAGCACCGTGGCCAGCGACGCCAGGGCCGAGTCTAACACCTGCTCGTCCGGCGCCTCGCGCAGGCGGTCGGCGGCGGGGCCGGCCACCCAGCCCATCAGCAGCGGGCGCGGGTCGGGCAGCTGGCTCCACCAGGTGGGCACCGGCGCATCGGAGATGAGAAAGCTCATTTCCGGCAGCTGCTCCTGCCAGAAGGCGGTTCGAAACTCCAGCGCCACTTTGACCACCGGGCCAAAGCCCAGCTGCGCCGCCGCCGCCCGGTGCGCGGGCAGCTCGGGGGCAAACTGCAGGGCCTCGGGCTGGCCCGCCGCCAGCTGCCACACGCCCAGCGGCACCGTGCAGAGCAGCTGCTGCGCCTGGTAGCGGGTGCCGGTGGTCGTCAGCACTTCCACCCGGCCGGGTTGCCAATGAACAGCTTGCACGGGCGTACTGAGGTGTAATTGAGCACCGGCCGCCTGCGCCTCCGCCGCCAGCCAGTGCAGTAAGGGGCCGTAGCCGCCCACCGGGCGGGGCGAGTCTTCGGCCCCGTCGCCGGCCCACTCCTCGCGCAGGGCCCAGGCGCTCACGCGGCGGGCGTCGGCGGCATCGTAGCCTTCGGCAAACTGCGTGGCGGCGGTGCGGAGCGCCGCGTGCGCGGCACCGGGAAACTCCTGGTTCAGGAACTCCGCCAGCGGCAGGTCCTGCGGCAGGGCGTTGAGCCTGGCCAGCACCTGCGGCAGCTCGGGGAAGAAGTCGGCATCGGCTTCCATCTGCCCGTTGCGAAAGACATACATCTCGCCCTCCCCATCCTGCCAGCGCCGGCCCGCCTCTTGCAGCAGCGCCCGGCTGAGCGGCACCGCGCCGTGCAGAAACTCGGCCCCGGCCTCCAGCGGCTGGCTGAAACCGGGCGGCGCGAACGTGTGGACGCGCCCGCCGATGCGCGCCCGGGCCTCCAGCACCGTTACTGAGCGGCCGGCGCGGGCCAAGTCGCGGGCGGCCAGCAGGCCGGCAGCCCCGGCGCCGATGATGAGGATGTCGGAGGGAGTTGAATTGGTAGCGGGCATGGAGGAATATTCGGTGTTGGGTGTTGGGCAACAGACGCGCAAACGACAAAGTGGTAGTACGAACCCCTGCGGGGACTTGGCTCCGCCGACCTATTGGTTCGTACTACCACCCCATTCTATAAACTGGTTGCGCCGGGCTTAGTTCTCGAAATAATGCCCCTGTTCCAAATCCTCCAGCAGCGTGGAGTGGCGGGGCTGCCAGCCCAGCTGCTGCCGCGTGAGGGCGCTGGAAGCAGCCATGTTGAGGCCCACGAAGCGCGCCATCCAGCCGAAATGCGCGGCGGCCTCCTCAGCGGATTTGGACACGACGGGCAGGCCGAGGTGGCGGCCAATGACGGTGGCGATGTCGCGCATTGGCACGCCTTCTTCGGCCACGGCGTGGTAGCGGGTGCCGGCGCGGCCCTGCTCCAGCGCCAGCCGAAACAGCCGGGCCGCATCGAGCCGGTGCACGGCGGGCCAGCGGTTGCTGCCGTCGCCCAGGTAGGCGGCCACGCCCTTTTGGCGGGCAATGTTGATGAGGGTGTGGATGAAGCCGTGGTCGCCGGCGCCGTGCGTGGTGGGCGCCAGGCGCAGGGCCATGCCGCGCACGCCCTGCGCCACCAGGTCCAGCGCAGTTTCTTCGGAGCGGCGCGGGTAGCCGCCGGCCACCTGGGGCACGTCGGTTTCGGTGGCGAGCCGGTGCTGCGGCAGGAAGGCCAGGCCCGAACACACGATAAGCGGGCGTTGAGACCCCGCCAGCTCGACGCCGATGGCTTCGATGGCTAGCCGGTCGGTTTCGGAGGCGGCGGCGAA